>Ga0268299_1001272_pt1 | contig 48174 bp, 46 predicted proteins | sample NOBtaG_FD_193484 | JGI IMG/M metagenome (GOLD analysis project Ga0268299, IMG submission 193484) | Activated sludge microbial communities from bioreactor in Nijmegen, Gelderland, Netherland - NOB reactor | ecosystem: Engineered > Bioreactor > Aerobic > Activated sludge | place: Netherlands... | reverse complement strand
AAAATCTTGCGCGCCGGATGGAGTAATGAGTTTCTCCTCGAGATCTTCGCCCATGCCTCAAAGTCATGCTCCGCTTGAGCTATTTCATATGCGAATGCCCTGCCCGTTAGGGGGAGAGGAACATGAGTTGTGCCCACTCCCCGGCGGAGGTGGGGAGAAGACTGCAGTGCCCGACCGGATTGCGAATGCCCTGCAATCGTACCTTTGGCGATCCGGTCGCCCGCGGACGATCTTGGTCCGGCGCAGGCCGTGCCACAAGACGAGGCGGCGACGACCGATCGAGCGCCGGTTCCGCTCAGGGCGCGGCGGCGATGCCCATGTCGAGATAGACGCGGCCGTTCTCGAGCTTGACCGGGAAGCTCCGCGTGCAGCCCTTGTCGGCGCCGGTCGCCTGCCCGGTCTCGAGGTCGATGATCCAGTTGTGCAGCGGGCACGCCACCTTGCGGCCGTGCACGATGCCTTCACTGAGCGGCCCGCCCTTGTGCGGGCAGCGGTTGTCGAGGGCGAAGACCTCGTCGTTGGCCGACCGGAAGACGGCGATGTCGCGGCGCGGCGTGCGGACGATGCGCGCGCCGCGCACCGGGATGGCCTGCAATGGTCCGCAATCGAACCACCAGGTGTCGACCTGTTCCATCACGATGCTCATTCTGCGGCCATCCGCCGGCGGATCGGGGTCAGCACGGCAAGCGGGGTGAACTCGTTGGCTTCGCGGCCGGCCGCGCGCTCGGCCCACGGGTCGCGCTGCACGGCGCGCTGCGATTTCTTGAAGCGCTCGAGGAGCGCGCGCCGATTCTCGGGATCGTCCATGATCGCGGCCCGCACCTTCTCCAGTCCGGCCTTCTCGACCCATTTCCACACGCGATCGAGGTAGGCGGCCTGCTCGCGATACAGCTGCATGGCTGCGGCGATGCATTCGATCGCCTCCTCCTCGGTCTCGACGTGACCCAGGAGGTCGGTGGCGCGAACATGCAGGCCGGCGGCGCCGGCGATGTGAATGTCGTAGCCCGACTCTACGCAGACGACGCCGAAATCCTTGACCGTCGCCTCGGCGCAATTTCGCGGGCAGCCCGACACCGCGAGCTTCACCTTCGCGGGCGTCCAGGAACCGCACAGGAAGCGCTCGAGCTTGACGCCGAGGCCGGTCGAATCCTGCGTGCCGAAGCGACACCATTCGCTGCCGACGCAGGTCTTCACCGTGCGCAGGCCCTTGGCGTAGGCCTGTCCCGACACCATGCCGGCGGCGTTGAGCTCGGCCCACACCGCCGGCAGGTCCTCCTTGCGTACGCCGAGCAGGTCGATGCGCTGGCCGCCGGTCACCTTGACCGTCGGGATCTTGAAGCGATCGGCGACATCGGCGATGGCGCGCAGCTCGGCGGGCGTCGTCAGCCCGCCCCACATGCGCGGGATGACCGAGAACGTGCCGTCCTTCTGGATGTTGGCGTGGACACGCTCGTTGATGTAGCGCGATTGCGCGTCGTCGCGATACTCGCCTGGCCAGGCGCAGACGAGATAGTAGTTCAGCGCCGGCCGGCAGGTCGGGCAGCCGCACGAAGTCTTCCAGCCGAGCTCCTGCATCGTCGCCGGCACCGACTTCAGCTCCTTCGACAGGATGAAGCCGCGCACCTCCTCGTGCGTGAGGTCGACGCACTTGCACATCGGCTTGCGCGCGTTGGCCGCGTAGCCGTCGCCCAAGGTGGCGGCGAGAAGCGCCTCGACCTTGGACGTGCACTGGCCGCACGACGCCGATGCCTTGGTCTGCGCCCGCACGTCGTCGAGCGACGAGAGCCCCTTGGCGACGATCGCCTGGGTGATGACGCCCTTGCAGACGCCGTTGCAGCCGCAGATCTCGGCATCGTCCGACAGGGCGGCGACCGCAGCCCGCGGGTCGAGCACACCGCCGCCTTGATTCGCCTGGCCGAAGATCAGCGTGTCGCGCAGGCCGGCGATGTCGGTGCCCTTCTTCAGCATGTCGAAATACCAGGAGCCGTCGGCGGTATCGCCGTACAGCACCGCGCCGACGATGCGATTGTCGCGCAGCACGACGCGCTTGTAGATGCCGCGCGCGGGATCGCGCAGGACGATCTCGTCGCGCTCGTCACCCTCGGAGAAGTCGCCGGCCGAGAACAGGTCGACCCCCGTGACCTTGAGCTTGGTCGACAGCGCCGACCCGGCGTACGGAGCGGCCGGCTCGCCGGCGAGGCTAGCCGCCAGCGTCTTCGCCATCTCGTAGAGCGGCGCCACGAGGCCGTAGCAGTTGCCGCGATGCTCGACGCACTCGCCGACGGCAAAGATGCTCGGATCGCTGGTGCGCATGAAGTCGTCGACCACGACGCCGCGCTTGACCTCGAGGCCGGCGTCTCGCGCGAGGGCGACATGCGGGCGGATGCCGACCGCCATCACGACGAGATCGGCGGGCAGCGTGCGGCCGTCTTCGAGGCGAACCGCCTCGACCCTGCCGTCGCCCAGGATGGCGCTGGTGTTGGCGCTGGTCAGGATCTCGATGCCGCGCTTCTCGATCGCCTTCTGCAGCAGGTAGGCGGCATTGGGATCGAGTTGACGTTCCATCAGGGTCGGCATCAGGTGGATGACCGTGGTGTTCATGCCGCGCAGCGCGAGGCCCGCAGCGGCCTCGAGCCCGAGCAGGCCGCCGCCGATCACGACGGCGTTGCCGCCCAGCTGCGAGGCCGCCAGCATCGCATTGACGTCGTCGAGATCGCGGAACGTCACGACGCCCGGCAGGTCGTGCCCGGGCACCGGGATCAGGATCGGCCGCGAGCCGACGGCGATGACGAGGTCGTCGTAGGCCTCGACCGCTCCCGCCTGCGTGGCGACGGTGCGCGCCGCGCGGTCGATGCCGACGACCGTCTCGCCGCGGCGAAGGTCTACCGCATGACGCTGGTACCAGGCGTCATCGTGGACGACGATGTCCTCGAAGCTCTTGTCGCCTGCCAGCACGGGCGAGAGCATGATGCGGTCGTAATTGACGCGCGGCTCGGCGCCGAAGACCGTCACGTCGTAGCGCTCCGGCGCCCGGGCGAACAGCTCTTCCAGCACGCGGCCGGCCGCCATCCCGTTGCCGAGAACGACCAGCTTCCGTCGGGGCAATCCTGCTGCCTGCGTCATCTACCGTCCTGTCTTCCGGCTGCATGGGACCGGAGATCGGGGGACTCGCAGGCCAGGCAAGAAGGCGGCACGCGATGACGTGCAAGGGCTCCCTGTCGAGAGATCTCGCTCGTCCCCCAATCCACGACCGTCATTGGTCGCGTCGATCCGGCGGGTGCAGCCTTCGTTGGCTTACGGATCAGGACGCAAGCGCCGTGCCAAGCATCCAGCGCGCCAGATCCCGGCGTTGCTCGCCGCGCACGACATGGTTCCGCTGGCGGAAAACGATCAGCCTGCCTAACGGAGATGCACGGCCTGTCCGTTCTGCGCGCACGACGCACGCCTTCCCTTCAACTCATGTTTCTCCCGCGGACGCGGACGGAGAGGATGCAAGGCCTCATGTTCCTCTCCGCCCGCGAAGCGGCTGTCGAGCTCACACATCACGTTGTCCTCCCTGCGCGAAGCGCGGGGAGGTGCCCCCGCAGGGGGCGGAGGGGTCAAGGGAAGCATATGTGCTGCTAGAATACGTGTCTTGGTGATACGACTAGTCGGCGATGACATCTCAACGTGATGCACCGCGCCCGCAAACTGAACCGCTAGAAAATGGACGGACGCTTCGACTGAGGCTCCTGACCCCTCCGCCCCCTTCGGGGGCACCTCCCCGCGCTTCGCGCAGGGAGGACAACGCGATGTGTGAACTCGACAGCGCTTACGCGGGCGGAGAGGACTCCATGAGCAACCTCCATCCCCATCTGCAAGCTGGCGGCATCAGCGTGGATGTGTCCACTCCCTAGCAGCCAAGCTGGGAAGAAACGAAACCCCTACTCCGCCGCGCGCGAGGCGCCTGCGGCGAGGCCGCGGGGCGGCGCCTGGGCGCCGCCGCCGAACGCGACGCCTTCGTAATCCTTGGCGGCGACGTCGTTGATGGTGGCGACGTACTTGGGCGCGCCGCCGTTGTAGACGAAGTAGCGGATGCGGCCGTGCTCGTGGCCGGGGACGTTGGAGTTGTAGCCGGTGAACCACGACTTGGCCTTGCGCATCAGCATCATCGCGTACATGCGCACGACGTGGTCGGTCCAGCGCTTCTCCGCCGCCTCGGTCGCCTCGGCCCGGTCATGGCCGTGCGCCCACATGTGCTCGAGCAGGCTGGTGCACCAATTGACCCCGGTCTCGATGCCGCGCGGATAGTTGGTCGAGGCCGAGCCGCTTTGAGGGCCGGCCGGCATGAGGAGGTTGGGGAAGCCATGGATCATCATGCCGAGGAAGGTCGACGGCCCGTCCGCCCACTTCTCGCGCAGGGTCACGCCGCCGGTGCCCCTGATGTCGATATGATCGAACGCGCCGGTGATGGCATCGAAGCCGGTCGCGTAGACGATGATGTCGAGCTCGTAGTCGCGCGCGCTGGTGCGCAGGCCGGTCTCGGTGACGCGCTCGATCGGCGTCTCGCTGATGTCGACCAGCGAGACGTTGTCCCGGTTGTAGGCCTCGAAGTATCTGGTCTCCATCGGCACGCGCTGGACGCCGAAGCCGTGGTCGCGCGGGATCAGCTTCTCGGCGGTCGCCGGGTCCTTGACGCGCCGGCGGATGCGCTCGGCGATGTACTCGGAGAACTCGGCATTGGCCTCCTCGTTGGTGAAGATCTCGCGGAAGTTCCCGAGCCAGATACCGAAGCCGGGCCCGTCGTACAGCCGGTCCCACAGGGCCAGGCGCTCCTCGCGCGACACCTCGAAGAAGCCGCGCCGGTCGGGCTCGTGCTCGAAGCCGCCCGGCGTGCGCAGGCAGGTCGCGAAGATCTCGTCGTAGCGGGCGCGGATGTCGGCCATCTCGTCGTTCGAGATCTCGCTGTTGTTGAGCGGCGCGCTCCAGTTCGGCCGGCGCTGGAAGACCACCAGCTCGCCCACCTTGTCGGCGATCTCGCCGATCACCTGGATGCCGGTCGCGCCGGTGCCGATGACGGCGACCTTCTTTCCGGCCAGATCGACCGGCTCGTGCGGCCAGTGGAAGGTGTGGAACGAGCGGCCCTTGAAGGTGTCCATGCCCTCGAGGCGCGGCAGGGTCGGGATCGACAGAAGCCCCAGGGCCATGACGACGAAGCGGCAGGTGAGCGTTCGGCCGTCGGCGAGCGCGAGGCGCCACAGGTTGGCCGCCTCGTCGTAGTGCGCGGCGTCGACCCGGCAGTTGAACTGCATGAAACGCCGCAGGCCGAACTTGTCGGCGACGAAGTTCAGATAGCGCAGGTTCTCCGGCTGTCCGGAGAACCTCTCCTTCCAGTGCCATTCGTCGAGCAGCTCGCGCGAGAACGAGTAGCCATAGGTGTAGCTCTCCGAATCGAAGCGGGCGCCGGGGTAGCGATTCCAGTACCAGGTGCCGCCGAGATCGGCACCTGCCTCGAGGACGGTGGCCTTGATGCCGAGATCGGCCAGTCGCTTGATCTGGTAGATGCCGGCCACGCCGGCCCCGATCACGATGACTTCGTAGTCCATCCGACGCTCCTTTTGCCCGAAGACCGAGGCATCGCGAAGGATAGCCGATAAGGCCGTCCTGTCATCCGCCGTCTAATCTGCATTAGAATCTCCAGCCAGCCCGACCGTCGCAAGGCTGCTATGATTGGCAGCACCACCTTGCGAAATCCCGGAGGCACGCATGGACACCCTGACGCAGGCGCCCCCGCTCGACGCGGCGGTCGCCGAGATGGAGCGCCGCTGGCGCGACAGCGGCATCCCCGGCCTCTATGCCGGCGGCAACGGCCCGGTGAGCCGCGAGCGCGCCCGCAACATCCGCTCGCTGCTCTATCCCAAGCCCGACCTGCCGAAAGGCCGCATCGAGCGCTCGACGATCGTCGGCCCGAACGGGCCGATCACGGTCGAGACCGTCTGGCCGGTCGCCGGCGAGCCGCTCGGCACTTTGGTCTACTGTCACGGCGGCGGCTGGATCATCGGCGATATCGACAGCCACCAGGCGCACGCCATCCGCATCGCCAACCGGGCCCGCGTGGCTGTCCTCAGTGTCGACTACCGCCTCGCGCCCGAGCATCCCTTCCCGCAGGGCGTCGACGACGCCCTCGCCGCCGTCGCCTGGGCAGCCAGCAACCTCGACCGCCTCGGCGGCGCTGGCAAGCCGCTGGCGGTGGGCGGCGACAGCGCCGGCGGCAACTTCGCCGCGGTCGCCGCCATCGCCTGCCGCGACCAGGGCATCGCGCTCGCGGCCCAGCTTCTCATCTACCCGGCGACCGACATGACGGGGATCGGCGACCCCGACATCCGCCGGGCCTATTTCGGCGACCATTTCGAGCGCGACTGCCGCAACCCCAAGGCTTCGCCCCGCTTCGCCAGGCTGGACGGCATCGCCCCGGCGATCCTGGGCGTCGGCCCGCACGACTTCCTCTACAGGGACAATCTCGCCTACGCCGGGGCGCTGCGCGCCGCCGGGGTGCCGCTGACCTGGCGTGAGTTCCCGACCCTCAATCACGGCTTCTTCAGCTACACGGCGATCTCGCCCGCGTGCGCCGCCGCCGCCGACCAGCTTTGCGACGACCTGCGCGAGGCGATGGTCTGAAGCACAGGCCCTCAACAGAACGTTTGGCCCAAGTCGCCGTGCAGAACAGTCACGACGGATGCGGGGACCTCGTCGCAGAACGGGTGTAACGTGCCTCCAAAGTGCGTCCCGCTGGAGTGCATGTGTCCACGAGGTAACGCACACACAGGAGGACGCCTATGAGATTTTCCCGTCGCACATTCGTGCATCTGGCCGCGGGCGCGGCTGCCGTGCCGGCCCTGTCCGGTGGCGCTCTTGCGCAAGCCTATCCGTCACGGACCGCGCGCATCGTCGTCGGCTTTCCCGCCGGCGGGGCGACCGACATCATGGCGCGCCTGATGGGCGAATGGCTGACGCAGCGCCTCGGCCAGCAGTTCATCGTCGAGAACCGACCCGGCGTCAGCGGCAACATCGGCACCGAGAATGTCGCCAAGTCGCCCGCCGACGGCTACTCGCTGCTGCAGGTCGTGACCCCGGCCGCGATCAATCCGGCGCTCTACAGCAATCTCCCCTTCGACTTCATGCGCGACATCGCCCCGGTCATCTACATCGCCCGGCTGGCCTACGTCGTCGTCGTGCATCCATCGGTCCCCGCCGCGACGCTGCCCGAGCTCATCGCCTATGCCAAGGCCAACCCGGGCAAGGTCAACTACGGGTCGGCCGGCGCCGGCACGCCGCAGAACATCTGTGCCGAGCTCTTCAAGATGATGACCGGGCTCAATCTGGTCCACGTCCCGTACAAGGGCGGCGCGCCTGCGGTCGCCGATCTGGTCGCCGGCCACGTGCAGGTGATTTTTGCCCCCGTGTCGGAGGCGATCCAGCACGTCAAGTCCGGCAAGCTCCGCGCGCTCGCGGTGACGCCGGTGGCCCGGCTGGACGTGCTGCCGGACGTCCCGACGGTGGCGGAGTTCGTACCCGGTTACGAGGCCAGCGGCTTTGGCGGCATCGGCGTGCCCAAGGCCACCCCGGCCGACATCGTCGATCTCCTGAACAAGGAGCTCAACGCCGGCCTCGTCGATCCCAAGATCAGGGGACGCCTCGTCGAGCTGGGCGGCACGGTGATGGGAGGCACCCCCGCGGAGTTCGGCAAGGTCATCGCGGATGCCACGGAGAAGTGGGCGAAGGTGATCAAGTTCGCAGGCATCAAGGCCGAGTAGCGGCGGAGCCTTCAGGCCGCCTGGCGACCGCGCGTCGCGAACGCCCTTTCAGGTCTTCGCGACGCGGCTGACAGAATGCCCCTGTAAGAAGCGTTTCATTTCACGACGTGAGCGCAATCGGCAAGATATTGCCCGAGCGCTGCGCAACATCCGCGAGGCAACGGCAAAGATCCCTCGCTGCGCTCGGGATGACAGCGTTCTTGGCGCGGACATTGTGTATCGTCACCTGAGCACCTGTCGACCGTCACCCCCCTGAATTCCAGTCGGCGGGTTCCTCAATGGCCGTCGCTTCGACTCGTGTAGCGTGACAGGCCCGCCAGCCCGGCCAGCCACCTCAGTGCGAACGTCGCGCGCTCGCGGACGGACGCGCGCGGCAGCGCGGCGAGCCTGGCCTGCAGCCATTTCACGTCGGCTTGCCGGGCGGCGTCGCCGGGATCGCGCGCGAGCAGCGCCTCGCGCACGGCGAGGCCCTCGCGCCATGCCTCGACGGCGTCCCACCTGTCCCCTCCGGCCAGCAGCATGTCGCCGACCTTGATGTGGCTGACCGACAGGTTGCGTTGCCAGGTGGCGTTCGACGGATCACGGGTGACCAGACCCAGGTTGATGGCAAGGCTCTTGCGATAGGCGGCCAGCGCGCCGATCTTTCCTCCTGTGCCTCCCCCGTCGTCTTCGAGCGCCAGCACATTGCCCATCCGCTCGTGCGCGATCGACAGGTCCTGTTGCCAGTCGGTGTTCGTCGGATCCTGTGCGGCCAGCGACTGGCGGATGGCGAGGCTCGTGGCGTAGGCGGCCTCCGCACCCGATCTGTCGCTTTCCATCATCAGCACATCGCCGATGCGCTCGTGACTGACTGCGAGGTTGCGCCGCCAGTCGGTGTTCGCCGGATCGCGCCCGATCAAGGTCTCGTTGATCGCGAGGCTGCGGCGATAGGCGGTCAGCGCACTTTGCCTGTCGCCTTGTGCCACGAGCACGTCGCCGATCCGCTCGTGACTGACCGCGAGGTTGCGCTGCCAGTCGGTGTTCGGCGGATCGCGGCCAACCAGCATCTCGCAGATTTCGAGGCTTCGTCGATAGGCCGCCAGCGCCGCCGGCCGCCCGCCGGCCGCGGCCATCCGCACGTCGCCGATGCCGATGTGGCTCAAGGCCAGGGCGTTCTGCCGGCCGTTGTTGGCAGGATCCCTGGTGACCAGGGCCTCGCGGATGGCGAGGCTCTTGCCATAGGCGACCAGCGCTCCCTGCCCGTCGCCCTGGGCGCGGAGCATGTCGCCGATCCGCGTGTGACTGGCCGAGAGGTTGGCTTGCCAGACGGTGTTCGCCACATCGCGCGCGGCCAGCGCCTCGTTGAGCGCGAGGCTCTGCGTGTACGCGGCGAGCGCGCCCGGCCGGTCGCCCTGCGCCCTCAGCACATCGCCGATCCGCTCGTGGCTGACTGCAACGCGCGCTGCCACAGCGTGTTGGCGGGATCGCGTGCCACCAGCGCCTCGCGGATGGCGAGGCTGCGTGCGTAGGCGGCGAGCGCCGCCGGCCGCGCGCCTTGCGCGCTCAGCACGTCGCCAATCCGCTCATGGCTGACCGCGAAGTTGCGCTGCCAATCGGTGTTCGCGGGATCGCGGCCTGCCAGCGCCTCATTGAGGGCGAGGCTCCTCGAGTAGGCGGCGAGCGCACCCGCCCCGTCGCCCTGCGCCCTCAGCACATCGCCGATTCGCTCGTGACTGGCCGACAGGCTGCTTTGCAGGTCGGCGTTCGCGGGATCGCGTCCGGCCAGCGACTCGTTGAGGCCGAGGCTCCGGGTGTAGGCGGCGAGCGCCTCGGGCCTGTCGTCCGCGCTCAGCGCGTCGCCGATCCGCTCGTGGATGATCGCGAGCATCTGCTGCCATCTGAAGTTCTCCGGATCGCGTCCGGCCAGCGCCTGGCGGATGCCGAGACTCCTGCGATAGGCCGCCAGCGCCTCTTGCCTGTCCGTCGGCAGGAGGATGTCGCCGATCCGCTCGTGGCAGATCGACAGGTTGCGCTGCAGCTCGGCGTCGGTGGGCGAGCCGGCGGCCAGCGCCTCGCGCAGCGCCAGGCTGTCGCGGTAGGCGGCCACAGCGCCCGGACCGTCGCCCTGGGCCTTCAGGACATCGCCGAGGCCGATCTGGCTGAACGACAGCCGCAGCCGCCACGCCGGGCTGTCCGGATCGGCGGCCAGATGCGCCTGCGCCAGCGCGCGCGCCGCGAGGAACTCCGTCCTCGCCTCGTCGCGGCGCGCGAGGCGCAGCAGGACATTCCCGAGCGCGTTCCTGGCCCGCACCTCGTCCGATGCCCGGCCCTGCCGGCGGGCTTCCTCGACTGAGCGCGCGATGGCTGCCTGCGCGCCGCCGAGGTCGCCGAACAGGACCAGGGCATTTCCGAGCAGCCGGTGCGTCTCGGCATGGTCGGGGGCGAGCTCCAATGCCTCGCGATAGAACGCCACTGCCCGGGTGACGTCGCGCAGGAGCGCCAGGTTGGCAACGTTTCGCGCCGCTTCCGCCGCGGCCTGGTTCGCCGCGAGGGCAGCGGCGCGCTGGGCAGCGTACTCCCGCTCGAAAATTATCTCGGCGAGACTCGTATCGCCCGCCGCCAGCGCGGCGAAGGCGCCGGCGACGTCCGGGCGCATCGCCAAAGGCGCCTCGGCGAGCTCGCGGGTCAACCGGTCGACCGTGGCCTGCAGGGCCTCGATCTGGCTCGCCTGCAGGTGCCGCGTCTCCTCCAGCTCGGCTATCCGGCGCTGGGCAGCGCCGGCATCGCGCAGCAGCGTCTCGAGGTCGGGGCCGACCGTGAGGCCGGTGGCCTGCGCGATCTCGTGGATCAGGCGTCTGGTATCCTCTTCCCACGCGTTCTCCGTCACGACGCGGGCATTCCAGGTGCCGAACAGCGACTGCAGCTCGACGGGCAGGCCCGGCGTCGCGGGGGCCGCCGCACCCTCGACCAGCGTCGGCACGAGCGTCAGGCCGCTGCTGGTCAAGGCCGTGATCAGCTCGTGGCGAACCAGATCGTTCTCGTCGGCCAACCGCCCGAGATTGTCGGCGCTCGCCCAGCGCGGCCCCACGACAGCGACGCAGGCCACGCTGCGCGCCAGGGCTTCGTCGATGGCGTCGCGCCACTTGCCCACGCCCAGGGTGGAGACGTCGCGAAACACCCGGTCGCGGCCGAAAGCGATGCGCAGCCAGTCGTAGAGGCGCCCGCTCGCGCCGCGTGCGTCGTCGCGGCGGTAGCTGATGAAGATGCGGTCGCGGACCGGGGGTTGCGCGTCCATCTCCGATCTTCCAGGTGGCAGCCGATGCCCGCCGGCACCGGCTGCCACCGGCGATTGCGACGACTACTTCACATAGTTCAGGTCGACCGCACCGATACCGGCGGCGACGTTCAGCCCCTTGCTGCCCTCGACGCTCACCGGCTGCAAGGTCACCTGCTTGGTGCTGCCGCCGAGCAGCACGTTCGCCCCGACCCCGACCCCGACCGTTCCGGACGCCGTCGCGCCGCCGTACGAACCGGCGAGAGCGCCCGGCGCGATGTTGCCCGGCGCGAAGACCAGCCAGACGATCTGGGCTTCCTTCGTGAACCCGATGTCGATGCCGAACTTCTGGATGGAGCCGGTGTAGCGCTCGGCCTTGCCGTCGGTTCGCGTGAACAGGCAGCTGAGTTCCTTGGAGGACCCGAACACGAATCCGACGCCGCCGGCGACGTTGCAGGTAAGGGTGCCGACGTTTGCGCCCGACTGGCCGTGGACCGAAGCGGCGCCTGCCATCAGCGACAGGACGCCCGCGCAAGCGGCAATGGTGTTTCGCAGCATCGTAACTCTCCATGAATCGTGACACACGGGGCGAGGGTGCCGCCCGCTGGCCAGCGTCTTACACGGCCGGCCCGGGACACGAAAGCCCGCAACCGGCTCAGGGCGGCAGCTCGAGGCCGTGGGCCTCGCAGTAGGCGTCGACGGCCGTGCCGATAGTCGGGAAGAAGCCGTCGTCGCCGAAGCGGTCGTACAGGCCGAAGCGCCGCAGCTTGTCCTTCACCGGATCCTTGAGCTCGGCGAAGCGAAGCTCGATGCCGGCCTTTGCCAGCTTGTCGTCGAGCTCGGCGAGCGCATCCGCAGCCGTCACGTCGACGCTGGTGACGGGCTCGGCGGCCACGACGATGCGGCGCACCGGCGTCGGCGAGGCCTCGACGGCCGCCAGCACCTGCTGCTCGAAGAACTCGGCATTGGCAAAGAACAGCGGAGCGTCCCAGCGGAAGAGGACGAGACCGGGAACCAACCGGGCGTCGGGATAGCGCGTGATGTCGTGCCAGCCCTTGACGCCTTCGGCACGGCCGAGGACGGCCGAGTGCGGCCGCCAGCCATCCCACAGGAACTCGATGACGGCGATGACGATGGCGACCCCTATTCCCGGCACTGCGCCCAAGGTCGCGACGCAGACCAGGCAAAGGATCGACAGCCAGAACTCCCAGCGCTGGATGCGCCAGATGCGGCGCAGATCGTCGACCTCGATCAGGCCGATCGCCGAGGCGATGACGACGGCGGCAAGCGCCGGCGTCGGCAGATGCTGCAGCAGGTCGGGCGCCGCGACCAGCAGCGCGGCGACGCCCAGCGCCCCCACGACTCCCGTCACTTGCGTCTTGCTGCCGGCGGCTTCCGCCACCGGCGTGCGCGACGCGCTGCTGCTGATCGGAAACCCCTGGAACAGGCCGGCGGCGAAATTGGCCGCCCCCAGGCCGACCATCTCCTGGTTGGGATTCACGGGCTGGCTGAGGCGCGCCGCGTAGGCACGCGACAGGACGCTGGTGTCGGCGAACGAGACGAGGGCCACGGCGGCTCCGCCGATCACCACAGCCGGGATGTCGTCGACCCCGATGAACGGGAAGGCGAGACCCGGCAGGCCCACAGGCAGCGAGCCGAGCACGGCAACGCCCCGGCCGGGCAGGTCGAGCAGGCTCACGACCACGGTGGCGCCGATCACCGCGATCAGCACGCCGGGCAGCAGCTTGCTCCGTTTCAGGACCAGGATGGTCGCAAGAACGCCGGCACCGACGGCGAAGGCGGTCCAGTTGATCCTGCCGGCGGCGATCGACGTGGCAATCTCCCACAGGCTGCCCAGGGGCCCGTCGCTCTCGACCGAGAAGCCGAGCAGCTTGGGCAGCTGGCTCACCAGCACCGTGAAGGCGATGCCGTTCATGTAGCCGTAGCGGATCGGCTTGGACAGAAGCTCGGTGACGAAGCCGAGCTTCAGGACGCCGGCCAGGATGCAGATCACGCCGGAGACGACTGCCATCGCACCGGCCAGCGCCACGGCGCGACCCGGATCGCCGGCGGAATGTGCGACGACGACGGCCAGGATAAGCGGCGCCAGCGAGGAGTCGGGCCCCAGCACCAGGATGCGGCTCGGGCCGAACACGGCATAAGCCAGCAGCGGGACGATGGTTGCATAGAGCCCGTAGACTCCCGGCACGCCCGAGGCCACGGCGTAGGCGATGCCGACCGGCACCAGCATGGTCGTGAGCACGATGCCGGCGACGATGTCGTGGCGCAGCCAGGCCAGCTCGTAGGCGCGCAGCGTGGCGATGCCGGGCAACCAGCGCGCCCAGGCGGGACCGGCATCGGCTCGCGCGATCGATCGATCGGGGGGCGGCGCGGGCGACGGCATTGGACGGGCCGGATGCCGACGTTCAGCGCTCTGCCCGCGGCTGGGCAATCCGCCGGCTGCGGGGCAGGCATACGGTGAACTCGGTGAAGCTTCCGGGCTCGCTTTCGACCTCGATCGTGCCGCCATGCTGCTGAGTGACGATATCGTAGCTGATCGACAGGCCGAGCCCCGTGCCTTCCCCGGTCGGCTTGGTCGTGAAGAAGGGCTCGAAGAGCCTGGCGCGGACCTCCGGCACGATGCCGGCGCCGTTGTCGCGCACCCTGACCTCGACCGCGTCGCCGAGATCGCGCGTCGAGACCTTCAGCGTCGGCCGATAGCCTCCGTCGGATCTCGCGCGCTGTTGCTGCCGCACGGCGTAGAAGCCGTTGCCGAGCAGGTTGAGCAGGACACGGGTGATGTCCTGCGGCACGATCTCGATCGGCCTGGCCGCCGCCAGGTCGCGTTCCAGGGCCACGTCGAAGTCCTTGTCCTGCGCGCGGGCACCATGGCAGGCGAGATTGAGCGCCTCCTCCACCAGCCCGTCGATGCTGCACTCCTGCCAGTCGCCCGTCCCGCCGCGCGAATGAGACAGCATGCTCTTCACGATGCCGTCGGCGCGCCGGCCGTGCTCGACGATCCTGGCCAGGTTGCCGGTCAGCAGGTCCATCGTCTCGTGCAGCTCGGCGCGCTTCGCCTCGTCGGGCCGTGCCAGCATGGCATCGACCGCTTGCTTCAGCTCCTCGACGAGCTCGCCGGACAGGCCGGCGAAGTTGTTCACGAAGTTCAGCGGGTTCTTGATCTCGTGGGCGATGCCCGCGGTGAGCTGGCCCAGGGAAGCCATCTTCTCGGCCTGGATCAGGTTCGCCTGCGCCGCCTTCAGCCGCGCCAGCGAGTCGCGCAGCGCGCCGAGCAGGCGGGCATTCTCCATCGCGATCACGGCCTGCGCCGCGAAGGTCTGCAGCAGCGCGATCTCCTTGTCGGAGAACGCCCTGACCTCCTTGCGGTAGATCGTGAGGGCGCCCAGCACCGTGCCTTCCTTGCGCAGCGCGACGACGAGGGCGGTGCGCGCGCCGCCGAGATCGACGATGGCGCGACGAAGCGGCGAGCCGAGGCGGTAGGCTTCCTCGTCTTTCTGGTCGAGGTTGTGGACGACATCCTCGCCCTGGAGAATCCTGTGATGCGATTCCCCCGGTCGGGGCTGGTCCATGCCCTGCTCGAAGTATCCGGCCAGCGGCGGAGGCACCCCGCGCATGGCCACGGGCTTGAAATGGGTGCCGTCGTAGTCGGTCAGGAACCCGAACGCCGCGCCGCACAAGGTCATCGCCTTGTCGAGCATCGCGTCGAAGAACGGGGCGCGGTCGCCGCCGCTGCCGTTGATCACCTGAAGCAGATCGGAGATCGCCGCTTCGCGTTGCAGGGCCAGCCCGTGCTCCTCCTCGCGCGCCCGCAGCCGTTCGGTCAGCTCTGCGATGCGCTGCCTGAGCTCCGACTCCGCGGGAGTCACGCCGATGGTGGTTCCTGCGGGCATTCCCTTCCCTCTGAGCGCAATACGGAGGACCAGCTTCAGGCGTTTCTGACAGCCGAACGCAAGAAGTGGGGTAGCGTCATTCGCAAGGCCAATATCCGGCTGGAGTGACCTCGCCTCCCGGCGGAGCCTAACTGCTGCTCGACGAGCCTTTGGCCGAGGAGCCGAAGCCCCCTCTGGCGGTAGCAGGCGTGCCGGGGGAAGATGTCCGGGTGGCCGGCGTTGTCGTCGTCACCGTATTCGCCCGCGGGCCCGTGCCGCCCACGACGACCTTCGGCGCACCGCCGCGACGCGCATCGGCATCGCGCAGATTGTAGACCGGCGCTGCCTGGTTCCTCTGCCCCATCATGTAGCCCATCATCATCGGCATGAACCAGCTCGACGAGCTGCTGCCCTGGGTCGACGAGGCAGCTTGCGGGCCGGCCTCGCAAGAGCCGTGCTGAGCCTCGCACTCCGCCTTCGACTGGTAGCGCGGCGCAGTCTTCTCGTGCTCCGCCTTGGCGAACTGAAAGCCCTTGTCGCACTCGCCGCCCGTCGTCGCAGCATCGGGATTCTGCGCCCGGCATTCGTCGGCCGTGGCATAGATGCCTTCCTTCACGTCGGGATTGTCCGGCTTGCAGGCCGCTGCGCCCAGCAGCAGCATCGTGATCGCCGCCGATCGCCTCATCGTGGCTCCTCTCTGTGCGAGCCAGACCGTATCCGACTTGGCGCTCGTCGGCCACCAGCCGCACCGCGAGACGCAACGCCTTTCCTTTCAGGACGCCCCGCGTCGACCGCATGGCGCGCGGCTTGACGCCTCCTGCCGGAACGGCAATTGCCAATCGATGGATCGACCGGGGAGCGAGACACGGGAGGCAGGCGCCGGAACGGGAGCGTGCGCCGCGCGGCATTCCGTCCTGAACCTGGCGCTGCTCGGCTGGGCCACCGGCGCGCTGTTCTTCTTCTATGCCTGGATCCTGCGCGTCGCGCCCAGCGTGATGATCGACGAGCTGATGCGCGACTTCGCCGTCGGCGCCGCCGCCATCGGCAATCTCTCCGCCTTCTATTTCTACGGCTATGCCGGGATGCAGATTCCCGTCGGCCTGCTGATGGACCGGTTCGGCCCGCGCCGGCTGATGACCGTGGCCGCCGTGGGATGCGCCGCGGGCTGCGTGCTGTTTGCCCTGGCGCCGGCGCTGTGGGCCCTTTCGCTCGGCCGCTTCGTTATCGGCGCCACGGCGGCCTTCAGTCTGGTCGGCGCGATGACGGTGGCAGGCCAATGGTTCCCGCCGGCGCGGTTCGCGCTGCTCTCGGGCCTGGCCATGATGCTCGGCATGGCTGGCGGCGTGTTCGGGCAGGCGCCGCTGCGCCTGCTGGTAGACCGCCTCGACTGGCAGCAGGCCTCGCTTGTCCTGGCGACCGGCGGCGTGTTGCTGGCGCTGGCCGCGGCGGCCACGGTTCGGGACAGATCGCGTGCTTCGGGCGGCCTGCGGCAGGTGATGGCCGGCATGGTCCAGGTGGGGCGCAACCGGCAGACTTGGCTGATCGCCATCGCCGGCATGGGCACGACCGGGCCGCTGCTCGGCTTCGCCGGCCTGTGGGGCGTGCCGTTCCTGGCGCTGACGCAGGGGCTGGATCGCACGGCGGCCGCCGGCGTCACGTCCATGGTGTTCATCGGCTGGGGCGTCGGCGCGCCGGCGGTGGGCTGGTTCAGCGACCGCATCGGCCGCCGCAAGCTGCCCTTCGTCGCCGGCCTGATGCTCACGGCCGCGGCGATGGCGGCGCTCGCCTGGGCGCCCGGGTTGCCGCTGTGGGCGGTGAGCGTGCTGTGCTTTCTCTGCGGTTTCGGCGGTGCCGGCCAGATCGTGGGCTTCGCCGCGGTACGCGAGCTGAATCCGCCGGCCGCCGCGGGCGCCGCGATCGGCGTCGTCAACGCCCTGGTGACGGGCGCCGGTGCGCTCTACCAGCCTTTGCTCGGTTGGCTGCTCGACCTGGCCTGGACCGGCGAGGTCGCCGGCGGCACCCGGGTCTATACCGTCGCCGCCTACAGCACCGCCTTCAGCGTGCTGGTCGCCGGCGCGGTCGTGGGCATCGTCTGCACGCTGCTGATGCGCGAGACCCGCTGCCGGCAGACCGCGTGACGCCAGGCAGGCGAACGTCACCGCCTTCCTGTATGGAAGCGACCGGACAACGCGTCTCTGCGACATGGCGCGAGAAAGCGTTTCGAGAGATCGACGCGCGGCCCACCATCGGGACGGGCCGGCGCTCGGGCGCCGGATCGGCGACTTGGCGTTCAGGCAGGTTGTCGCCTGCCGAGCCGTGCGTGAAGATGATGCGGTGATCGCAGAGCACTACCTGAGGCGGTGGCGCGGCGCCGGCCTGATCGACGATGGCGCGGTAGAACGAATCGGCGCCTGGGAAGCCGCCCACCGCCGGCCGCTCTGGCTGTGGGCGCTTTCGGGCATGGGGGCGCTGGCCATCGGTCTCGGGCTCGTGGCCGTGGTCGCCGCCAACTGGGAAGAGATTCCCGCCGCGGCGAAGCTTGCGGCCGCCCTGCTGCTGACCGGCCTGTGCGCGGGCTGCGTGCTAGTCGCCTGGCAGCGCGACCGGGAATGGCCGCGCGAGCTCGGAGCCGTGCTGCTGTTCGGCCTCGTGATCGGCAGCATCGCCCTCATCGGGCAGGTCTACCAGCTGCAGAGCGATCCCTGGCAGGCGCTGGTGACCTGGCTGGCCCTGTGCACGCCGTTCCTGGCGCTGGTCACCTTCTCGCGACTGGTCGGGGCAATCTGGTTCGCCGCAGCGGTCGTCACGTGGTTCTCCGCCTACGAGCCAATCGAACGATCAATCGCGAGCCTGACCTCCAGCGCTGCCAGGGGCGACCTGTTCCATCTGCTGCTCTACCTGCCAGCCTGCCTGCTGATCGTCGTCGCGGTCCTGCGCTGGCGCTGGCCGGCCGCCGAGGACCAGGGCGAGCTGATGTCGAAGCTCGCCCTGGCCGGGCTCGTCGCTGCCGTGAGCACGACGCTGGTCGCCATCGGCTCGCGCCTCGTCAGCCATGTGGCGCCGGGCGAGATCGCGCTGGGCACGGTTGCGACCCTGCTGGCTGCAACGGCGCTGTGGCTCGGCAGCGGCGCGCTGCAGCGGCGTCCCGTGCTCGCGCTGCTGGGCGTGAGCTTCGTGGCGTGGGCCGCTGCGCTGCTGCTCGCGCGGGCGTGGAGCGCCGAGCAGAGAGCCGCGTTCGAGGCCCTCTTCGGCCTGCTCTTCATCCTCTATTGGGCGGCGATCGGCTGGTTGGCGGCGCGCGCCGGCCAGCGCGTCCTGTTCGGCCTGGCTTTCACCGTCATCGGCCTGCGCCTGCTGATCCTCTATCTCGAGGCGATCGGCGGCCTGACCGCGACCGGGCTCGGCCTGATCGGCGGCGGCGTGCTCTGTCTCGCATTGACCTGGCTCGGCTGGCGGCTGACCAGGCGCCTGGGGCGCGGGGCGATCCCATGAGTCGCAAGGCTTTCGCGCTGCTCGTGAGTGCGGCGCTGGCGCTGCCCCTCGTGGCGCTGGCGGCGATGATCGGCCAGCAGGAATGGTTGCGCAGCAATGCCACGGTCCTGACCGTGGCCGTGCGCGGCGTCGATCCCCGCGACCTGCTGCGCGGCCACTACCTGACCGCGGCATTCGCGTGGGACTGGGAGAGCCCGCCCGGGACCGACGGCCGGACGGTCGCGGGCGCGCTGTGCGTGATCGGGATCGATGCGCAGCACCGGCCCCGCGTGCGCTTCGTTCCCGATTCGACGGTCGGCGGGACGAGCCCGGGCCCTTGCCGGTTGGTCATCCCCGGAGGCCTGTGGGGCAGAGACGCTTTCGTGCCCGCCTCGATCCCCACCGCCAATGGCAGCTTCAGGCTGTACGTGCCGGAAGCGCGCGCCGGCGAGCTGGAGCGGACGATACGCGACCGGCCGGGCGCCCTCACGGTCGACCTGGCGGTGCGCGCCGACGGCCATGTCAGCATCCAGGCGCTGCGCGTCGACGGCCAGATCCTGGGACGCTGAGGGCGTGTCACGAAGACACGTGCTATCGAGTGGCCCGACCATGACGAATGCCCCGCCTCCGCTTGGCGCCGCCGTGCGCCACGAGTTTGCCCTCGCGGATGATTTCCTCACCGTGAATCACGGCTCCTACGGGGCCACGCCGCGGCCGGTGCTGGCGGCGCAGGAGGAATGGCGCCAGCGCATGGAGGCGCAGCCGACGCGCTTCTTCGCGCAGGAGCTGCCGGCCGCCCTGCGTGCCGCCGCGGCGCGCCTCGCCGCGTTCGTCGGCGCCGACGGCGAGGACCTCGCGTTCGTCAGCAACGCCACGATGGGCTGCAACGCCGTGCTGCGCTCCCTGCCGCTCGGGCCGGACGACGAGATCCTGTGCCTCGGCCACGTCTACAACGCGGTGCGCAACACCATGCGTCATGTCGCGGCCGAGCGCGGCGCCCGGCTCGTGGTGGCGGAGCTGCCCTTCCCGCGCCCCGATCACGCCGATGTCCTCGCGCGGCTCGACCAGGCGCTGGGCCCGCGCACGCGGCTCGCCGTGCTCGACCACATTTTCTCGTCGAGCGCCCTGGTCCTGCCGATCGCCGACATGGTGGCGCGCTGCCATGCGCGCGGCGTGCCGGTGCTGGTCGACGGCGCGCACGGGCCGGGCCAGGTGCCGCTGGACCTGGCGGCCCTCGGCGCCGACTACTACGTCGGCAACGGCCACAAGTGGCTGATGGCGCCCAAGGGCAGCGCCTTCCTGCACGTCCGCCGCGACCGCCAGCCCGGCCTGCACCCCGTCACCATCTCGCACGGCTTCGGGCAGGGCTTCGTCGCCGAGTTCGACTGGACGGGCACCGACGATCCCAGCGCCTTCCTGGCGCTGCCGGCCGCCCTCGATTTCTTCGCGAAGCTGGGCGGCCCGGCGCTGATGGCGCGCAATGCGGCGCTGGCCGCCGCCGGCGCCGAGGCGATGGCGGCGCGGCTCGGCACCGAGGTCGGGGCGGCCCACGGGATGAAGGGCGCGATGGGGCTGGTCCGGCTGCCCGGGGCGCGGTTGCCCCTGGAGGGTGCAGCCGGCCAGGAGCAGGCGCGCTCGCTCCGCCGCGCCCTGCTGGCCGCCAGTACGGACGCGCCGGTCAACGCGATCGCCGGCTCCCTGTGGTTGCGCCTCTCGGCGCACGCCTACAACGAGGAAGCCGACTACCGGCGGCTGGCGGACATGGTGGAGACGGTGCTGGCGCAGACTAGCCGGCTTCCTCCAGCGTCGAGCACGTCCCGCTGACGCGGGTCTGGCGCATGTAGCGGCGGTGGCGGTCGGCGTCGTAGCCGCTACCGGCGTGGAGGAGGCAGCGGTTGTCCCACAGCACGACGTCGCCCGGCTGCCAGGCGTGGTCGTAGACGTGCTCGGGCCGGATCGCCTCTTCGGTCAACCCGTCGATCAGGGCGCGGCCTTCGACCTGGCTCATGCCCTCGATCTCGCGGACGTGGGAGCCCAGGAACAGGTTCCTGGCCCCGGTCGCCGGGTTGGTCCGCACGAGCCGCTGGCGCACCGGCGGCAGCGAGGCCGCCATCTCGGGCGACACCGCATCGGGCGCGACCTTCGAGCGCGAGTAGACGTAGTCGTGGATCGCGATGAGCGGCTCGAGCTCGGCCTTGCGCTCCGGCGGGAGGCGATCCCACGCGGCGCGCAGGGAGACGAACATCGTCGTGCCGCCCTCGGCCGGCGTCTCGTAGGCGCACATGATCGACAGGAACGCCGGCACCGGTTTGAACGAGGCATCGGAGTGCCACATGTTGTTGCCGGTGAGGAAGATGGTCTTCTTGTGCGCGTTGCCCAGCACCGTGCCGTCCTGCTGGACGTTGCCGATGGTGCCGAAGTACTCGATCTTCCCGACGCTGGTGTGACTCGGCTCGGGCTTGCCGAGCTGGCGCGTGAGGGCGAGCTGGCGGTCGTCGTCCATCGACTGGCCGGGGAAGCAAACGAAGGAATACCGGTCGATCGCCGCCTCGATCTCCCTGACCAGATCGGGGGTGAGCGGCTCGCCGAGATCGACGCCGCGGACGCGGGCGCCCAGCTCGGGATGCAGCTCTTCGTATCGCAGTTGGCTCATGGCGGGCGAGTCTGCGCGGGTGCGGCCGGGAATGCAATCCGGCGCGATCGTGTTCCTCCCGTGCGTCTGTCTGCCCTCGCTTCCCTGCACTCGCGCCGTGCAGGCGGCCGCGCCTCGCCGGAACCCGAGGTCATGGCCGATTCCCTTTGCCCGCGGAACGATGCTACGTCCTCCTCACCTCACACCGTTCTCCGGGGACTGCCGGGCAATGCCTGAACACCGCGTGCGACCCACGCTCACCGGCCCGGCCGGCGCGCCGCGGCCGCCAGCCCGAACCGTCCGGTCGCGCCATGGCGGCTGAACGCGATCTCGTCGCCGCCGCCCGGGGACTCGCGCCGCGCATCCGCGCGCTGCGCGCCGACATCGAGCGCCAGCGCCGCCTGCCGCCCGAGCTGGTGGCGGCAATGCACGCGCTGAAGCTGTTTCGCCTGTTCATCCCTGCCGAGCTGGGCGGCCTGGAGACCGACCTGCTGACCGCGGCGCGGGTCGTCGAGCAGGTGGCGATCGCCGATGGCTCCGCCGGCTGGAGCCTGATGATCGGCAGCACCTACGGCCTGATGGCGGCGCTGCTGCCGCGCGACACCGCGCGCGACATCTTCGGGCCGCCCGACGCGGTGGCGGCCGGCGCCCTGCGACCCACCGGCACGGCGCGCGCGGTCGAGGGCGGCTACCGCGTCGACGGCCGCTGGGCCTTCGCCAGCGGCATCCCGCACGCCACCTGTTGGAACGCCGGCTGCCTCGTGATGGAGGGCGCCACGCAGCGCACCACCGCCGCCGGCACGCCCGAGGTCAGGCTGGTCTTCTTCCCGCCGCAGGACGGCGAGCTGATCGACACGTGGGATGTCGGCGGCCTGCGCGGCACCGGCAGCCACGATTACGCCGTTCGCGACCTGTTCGTGCCGGCGGCCCGCAGCGTCACCCTGGACGACAAGCCGTGGGCTGCGGGCGCGCTCTATCGCGTGCCCATCCAGGCCCTGCTCGACACGTCGATGGCGGCGGTCGGGCTCGGCATCGGCCGGGCGGCGATCGACGCTTTCGTCGAGCTGGCGGCGGCCAAGACCGCGTCGGCCGGCTCGGCCACGCCGCTGGCCGGGCGCGCGCTGGCGCAGGTCGCCGTCGCGCGCGCCGAGGCGGCGCTGCTGTCGGCGCGCGGCTTCCTCTTCGACACCGCCGGCGGCATCTGGGACGACGTCGTGTGCGGCCACACGCCCGATGCCCGCCAGCTGGCGATCGCGCGGCTGGCGCGCATCAACGCCATCGCCGCCTCGAGCCAGGCGGTCGACCTTGTGTACGAGGCCGGCGGTGGCAGCTCGATCTACGCCACCAGCCCGCTTGAACGCTGCCTGCGCGACATCCGCACCGCCAGCCAGCACGTGTCGATGGCGACGGCCAACTACGAGATCATCGGCCGCGTGCTGCTCGGCCTGCCGCCGGACCGGCCTGTGAATCGTCTGTAGCCTGCCCCGCTATCTCCTCGCACCTGATGCGGCTGCCGAGCGGCGAGCTGCGGGGCGTCAATGCGCGAGCAGTACGGGTAGACGCAAGTCAGCGAATATACCCTTCGTTGCGCCGCCGAGTATGAAGTCGCGGATGCGGGAGTGGCCGAAGCCTCCCATTGCCAGAACGCGCGCGCCTTCCGACAGGGCGGTGTCCTGCAACGCCTTGGCTATGGGCCTCTCACCAAGAGTGATCTCGAGCGGCGTGGCATTGAACCCGCGCTTCTCCAGCGAAGCTGCGAGGACCCCGGCGAGATCCGGCGCGCCCAGCGGCTTTTCACCTTGCACAGTCAACACCGAGAGGCGTCCGCCTTCGGCCAGAAGCGACAGGGCATCGCCAAGAGCGCGAGCGGCGACCCGGCTCGCATCCCAGGCGATGGCAATGTGGTCGAGACGAGCGGGACGGGCCGATGGCGGCACCAGGATGGCCGGGCGACCCGACCCGAAGACGATGGCCTGCGTCATTTCCTGCGCTGCGACAGTCTCCCCGGACCACGGAAGTACCGAGAGGTCGAAGTACCGTGCCTCGGCAGCGGCCGCGTCCAGCGCGGCGCCCAGAACCACCTCTCGGGTCGTGCTGTCCACGTCGAGGCGCGAACCCGCCGCCTCGTGCACGAGTTCCTTCAGCCGATGGCTTTCGGCCTTGCTCTTCTCTTCAGCGGCGCGGACGAGGCCCGGAACGTCGAGAAGCAAGCCGCTCAATGCCGAGGAGACTTGCGGAATGTCGACCGTGAATGTCGTGACATGAAGCCTGCATTCGAGCGAGAGCGCAAAAGCGGTGGCCGCCTGGATCGACCCGTCCGCAACCGCTTCGGGGTAGGTGGCCAAGGGCATGTAAGCGATCCGGGTGCGTAGCATATGGGCTTCTCCAGGGGGCTCGCGGGAAGCAGGCCACTCATGGCAGTTTGGCAAAGGACCAATTGATCAGACTTGACCTAGGTCAAGTCTGTGCAACCAAACCTCTCTATCCTCAATCAAACGTAACGATGGGGAATATGGCGTGCCGCATGACCGGTATCAGACCGTGCAAGAGCTCGCCGGGCGGCTCGAAGTCGCCGAGGCGACCGTGCGGCAGTGGATCAAGAGCGGAGAGCTTCGCGCCATCGACATCGGCAGGGGCTGGCGAATCGCGGACGCCGACCTGGAGCGCTTCCTGAAAGCCCGCGAGACGGCGCCACGCAAGCAGCACGATGCGACAGCCAATATCGGAGCGCAGCGAGGATCATGATCGTCGGCAGGTACACGGCTCCATGACATCGGTGTTGACGGATCCACATGCCCGTACGGCCAATTCCTGTCTTCTCGCGCTGCATGCCGGGCTTATAGGGTTGACCGGGGCAGAGGCGGCGAGGCGGCTGGCCGAGCATGGGCCGAACCGCCTGCCCGCGGCACGGGCGCGCGGACCTCTCCTGCGGTTCCTCCTGCAGTTCCACAATGTATTGATCTATGTGCTCCTGGGCGCCGCCGTGGTGACGGCGACGCTGCAGCACTGGGTCGATACCGGGGTGATCCTGGCGGTCGTGTTGGCCAATGCGGTGATCGGCTTCATCCAAGAGGGCAAGGCCGAGGCGGCGATGGCGGCAATCCGCCAGATGCTCGCGCCGCACGCCGCGGTTCTGCGCGATGGGCGGCGGCTGACGGTAAGCGGCGAAGAGATCGTACCGGGCGATATCGTGCTGCTCGAGGCGGGGGACAAGGTCCCGGCCGACCTTCGCGTGATCGAGGCACGGGGGCTTGCCGCGCAGGAGGCGATCCTGACCGGCGAATCGGTGCCAGTGGAAAAAGACGTCGTTCCGGTTGCCGCCGACGCGGCCATCGGCGACCGGCGCTCGATGCTGTGGTCGGGCACGCTTGTCACGCAAGGCACCGCGCGAGGGCTGGTCGTGGCGACCGGCCCGGGAACCGAGATCGGCCGCATTGGCGGGCTTCTGGCCGGGGTGGAGCAGTTGACCACGCCGCTCATCGCGCAGATGGACCATTTCGCGCGCTGGCTTTCCTTCCTGATTCTGCTCGCGGCCGCTCTCTTGCTCGTCTACGGCTACTTCGTCGGGCATCACGACTTCGGCGAGATGTTCATGGCCGTGGTGGGCGTCGCCGTCGCGGCGATCCCCGAGGGCCTGCCGGCGGTAATGACGATCACGTTGGCCATCGGCGTGCAGGCGATGGCCCGCCGCCATGCCATAGTCCGCCGTCTGCCTGCCATCGAGGCAATCGGCTCGGTCTCGGTGATTTGCACCGACAAGACCGGGACGCTGACGCGCAACGAGATGGTGGTGGCGGCCGTCGAGACGCCGCACGGCAGCTTCACCGTGGCGGGCGAGGGCTATGCGCCGCTGGGTTCCATCACGCCTGCGGGAGACCTGTCGCGCCTCGCGCGGGCGGCGGCGCTCTGCAACGATGCGGCGCTGCACGACCGAGCCGGGCAGTGGACCGTGGAGGGCGACCCGATGGAAGGCGCGCTGCTCGCCTTTGCGGGCAAAGTCGGATGCAGTCAGGCGGCGCGCCGGCTGGATGTCATCCCCTTCGACAGCCGACACCGTTTCATGGCGGTGCTCACTGAAGGCCGCGGCGGCCGAACGACACACGTAAAGGGCGCGCCCGAACGAGTGCTGCGCATGTGCGGCGCAGTGGACTACGCGCATTGGCACGACCGTGCCGAGATGCTGGCGCGGCGCGGCCTGCGGGTGCTGGCGCTGGCCGAACGGGCCGAGACCGGCGACCGCGTCGACGCCGCCGCGCTAGAGGGCGGGCTGACCTTTCTCGGGCTCGTCGGTCTGATCGACCCGCCGCGCCCCGAGGCGATCGCGGCGGTCGCCGAATGCCACAGCGCGGGCATTCGGGTGAAGATGATCACCGGCGATCATGCGGGCACGGCTGCTGCGATTGCCGCGCAGATCGGGCTGGCAAACCCTCATCGTGTGCTGACCGGCCACGATCTCGACAAGCTGGACGATGCGCAGTTGGCGCTGGAGGCATCCGCAGTCGATGTCTTCGCCCGCACCAGCCCCGAGCACAAGCTGCGCCTGGTGACCGCGCTGCAGGCGAACGGCCTGTCGGTCGCCATGACCGGCGACGGTGTCAACGACGCGCCGGCGCTGAAGCGCGCCGACGCAGGGATCGCCATGGGCCTGAAGGGCTCGGAAGCCGCCAAGGAAGCGGCCGATCTGGTACTGGCCGACGACAACTTCGCCAGCATCGCCGCCGCCGTGCGCGAGGGGCGCACGGTCTGGGACAACCTCAGGAAGGTTATCGGCTGGACACTGCCCACCAACGCAGGTGAGTCGATGGTGGTGGTGCTGGCGCTGCTCGTGGGTCTCGCCCTGCCCGTGACGGCAGTTCAAATCCTTTGGGTAAACCTGATCACGGCGATCACCCTGGGGCTCGCGCTCGCCTTCGAGCCGACCGAGACCGGCACCATGGCCCGCCCTCCGCGCCGGCGCGATGCGCCGGTCCTGTCCGGAGCGCTCGTCTGGCATGTGGTGCTGGTGGCCGCGCTATTCCTGGCCGGCGTCTTCGGCATCTTCACCTATGCCCTGGACCAAGGTCACTCGCTGCAGCTCGCCCGGACCATGGCGATGAACACGCTGGTGGTGCTGGAGATCTTCCACCTGTTCTTCGTCCGTAACATACACGGCACGTCGTTGACCTGGGACGCGGTGAAGGGCACGCGCGTGGTCTGGACCGTGGTCATCGTCGTCGCGGCCGCACAGCTTGCAGTCACTTATCTGCCGCCTTTTCAGGCGATCCTCGGCACCGAGCCAGTGCCTCTGGCAGAAGGCCTCCTGATCGTCGGCATCGGCGCCGCCTTCTTCGCGCTCATCGAGATCGAGAAGCAAATCAGGCTGGGATTGAAGGCATGATCCGTGTCGCGCGGCCCCCGCTTGCCCCCGCCGCACGCACCGGGATCGAAGTCGCCGTCGACGCGCGCAACACACCGAGCAGGATTGCGAGCCGTCGAGGGGACCCGCTCAGGTCAATGCGAGCCTTCCCGGCCTCCTGGCTCTCCAGCACGAGAGTCTGGCCGCAAGCCGAGCTCCCCGACCAGCCGGCGGGAAGTTGACATTGCCGGCGTGTCGAGGCGTCATCCGGGAAGATGTCACCGGGGAAGGTCGGAAGCACGCTGGGCATGACGCGTCTTCTCCTGCCCATCGTCTGGTTCGCCTGGGGCCTCGCCTATCCGCTGATGAGCTGGTCGCTCGAGGCGGTCGACCCGCTGTCCAGCCGGCTGATCATCATGCCGATCTCGGGCGTGGTTCTCCTCGCGCTCGGCGTCTTCAACGGCGCAGCGGCGCTGCCCGACCGCCGGCTGTGGGGACAGCTCGCGCTCAGCGGCCTGTTCAACATGGGTCTGTTCCAGATCTTCCTGATCGCGGGCATCGCGACGCTCGGGCCAAGCCGCACGCCGATCATCGTCTACACCATGCCGACCTGGTCGGCACTGCTGGCGGTGTTCGTCCTCGGCGAACGGATCACGCTCCGGATCGCGCTCTCGCTGGCGCTGAGCCTGGGTGCCGTCGGGCTCGTCATCAGCCAGGAAGCGGCGGCCCGCAGCGCGCCCGTGGGAACCCTGCTCACCCTGCTGGCGGCGATCTCCTTCGGCATCGGCACCGTGCTCACCAAGCGCATGGCGGTCGCGGGCGACGTCACGATCAACGCCGCCTGGCAGATCCTGCTCGGCTCGGTGCCGGTGCTGGCGGTCTGGCTGGTGTTCGCGCGCGACGCCTACTTCCATCCCGAGCAGGTGCGCGGCCTGGTCGCGCTCGCCTGGCTGATCCTGGTGTCGAACGTGCTGGCCTATGCCTGCTGGTTCCGCATCATCCGCGCCCTGCCCGCGGCGGTGGCCAGCCTGACCACGCTGGTCGTACCCTGCGTCGGCTTCGGCAGCAGCGCCTTGCTGACGGCGGCGCCGGTCTCCTGGCTCGATGTCGTGGCGCTCGGCCTGATCATCGCCGCGGTCACGCTGGCGCTGGTACGCCGCGACCCCGCAGGCTGACAGGAGGTGAGCATGAACATCGCACAACTGCTTCTAGCCGCCGCGCGCGCGAAGGGGGAACGCCCGGCGCTGTGCATCGGGCCCCGGGTGGTGGCGACCTACGCCGATCTCGCCTCGCGCGCCGCCGGCCTCGCGGCCGCGCTGCGCGGGCGATTCGGGCTGCAGGCGGGCGACCGCGTCGGAGTCGTGATGACGAACACGCCGGCCTATCTCGAGGTGCTGTTCGGGATCTGGTGGGGCGGGCTCGTCGCCGTGCCGATCAATGCCCGGCTCCATGCCCGCGAGGTCTCCTACATCCTCGCCAGCGCCGGCAGCAGGGTCTGCTTCACCAACGAGGAGGTCGAGAGCGTCGTCGGCTCGGTTGCGGCCGGGCGCGACCTCGAGGTCGTGTCGGTCGACAGCCCAGGCTATGCGCGACTGAAGGCCGGCGACGGGCTCGCCCTGCAGCGCGTCGCGTCCGAGTCCCCCGGCTGGCTCTTCTACACCAGCGGCACCACCGGCCGGCCCAAGGGCGCCACGCTGACGCATCGCAACCTGATGGCGATGCTGCTGGGCTACCTGGGCGACATCACCCATGTCACCACCGGCTCGACCATCCTTCACGCGGCACCGCTGTCGCACGGCACCGGCCTGATGGCCCTGCCCTATGTCGCCAAGGCCGCCGCCAACGTCGTTCTCGAGAGCCGCAGCCTCGACCACGACGAGGTGCTGGACCTGCTGGGACGCTACCGCGGCGTCACGATGTATCACACGCCGACCATGCTGAAGCGCCTGGTGAACCATCCGGCGCTCGCCGCGGCCCGGCTCGACAACCTCGACACGGTGTTCTACGGCGGCAGCCCGATGTATCTCGCCGATCTCCGCCAGGCGATCGAGCGGCTGGGGCCTCGCCTGGCGCAGATGTGGGCGCAGGCCGAGACGCCGAACACCGGCACGGTGCTCGACAAGCACCATCATGCCGACACGGCGCATCCGCGCCATCTCGAGCGGCTCTCTTCCGCCGGCATTGCCCGTACCGGCATCGAGCTGCGCATCGGCGACGCCAACGACGACGAGGTGGCCCCGGGCGAGCTGGGCGAGGTCCTGGTGCGCGGCGACACCGTCATGGCGGGCTATTGGGATGCGCCGGAAGCGACGGCAGAGACGCTGCGCAACGGCTGGCTGCACACCGGCGATCTCGGGTCGATGGACGGGGACGGCTTCCTGACGATCAAGGATCGCGCCAAGGACATGATCATCAGCGGCGGCTTCAACATCTATCCGCGCGAGATCGAGGAGGTCCTGCAGCAGCATCCCGCGGTGCTCGAGGTTTCCGTGCTCGGCCGGCCGCACCAGGACCTGGTCGAGGAGGTCGTCGCCTGCATCGTCGCCCGGCCGGGGATGACCGTGACCGACGCCGAGCTCGATGCGCTCTGCCTCGACAATATCGCACGCTTCAAGCGACCGCGCGCCTACCGCCATCTCACCGAGCTGCCGAAAAGCTACTACGGCAAGATCCTGAAGCGGGAGCTGCGCGACACCATGGGGGCAGACTGGGCCTCGGCGCTCGCCGAACGCCGGCAGTGACGGCGGAGAGACAGAAGGTCATTCTCCCCGCGCCCTTTCTTCACGATAGGCGTCGATGGCGAGCGCACGGCGGATGTCGCGCGTCCGATCCTCCTTCCAGCCCTCGATCGGAATGCCCGTGCCGTCGGCCAGCTTGACGACGGCATTGAACGAGGCGATGGCGGCGCAGGCATCGACGAAGGCCGCGTCGCCGAGATCGCGCCGCACGGCCGCGCGGGCTTGCTCCAGCAGTACATTGTCCTCGCCGAGCGCCCCGTCGACCAGCGCGACGAGAACCTTGCCGTGGGCGACACCGCTCTCGGTGGCCTCGCCCTCGGTGATCGCCGACAGCTCGTAGTCGGTACCGACAGCCTTGCCGCTCTCACGGAGCAGGGATGCATGGCTGGCGGTTCAATAGAAACATCGATTGATCGCCGAGGCCCGGCCGGCAATCAGCTCGATCTGGGCATGGCTGATGGCGCGGTACTCGGTCGTGAAGTCGCGAATCTCGTGGTCGCGCAGATAGAGCTCGACGTCGAGATCGAAGAAGTCGATGACGGCCTGCGGCACGAGGCTGAGTGCGCGATGAATGTTCTTGTCGCCATGGAGCGGAAAGGGATTCGGGTCACCCGGCGCGACGTCCTCGGGAGCAAGCGTCGCCACCCATGCCAGGGCGCGCCTGGCTCCCGCCGGGCGCCGTCGGCTGGGCGGTCCATCCCCGGCCTCCGGCAGGGCGCGCGGCGTCCGGCCGAGAGCGTGATCGAAGGTATCGAGGGCGCTGACGATCGATACCACCGACACGATCTCGACATAGGCGCCCTCGCCGAGCGGTCCGTCGGCCATCCCGCGCACCCAGGCTTCGCCGATGCGGGAGGCGTCGGTGACGAGACGGTGGACAGCCTCCACCGCGTTGGCGGGAAGAATCCCGAGGCTGTCGTGCGCGCCCCTCACGGCATGGGCAGAGAGAGCCTGCTTGCGCTCCCGGCAGAGCTTGCAGCGCCGGGCGTTGCGCACCTCGGAGGCAATGGCGATACGCTCGGCGCCGCTCCACCACGTCCCCGCGCCGGCCAGACGAGCCCAGGCGGCTTCGATCGCCGACGCAAGGCCGGGGCGGATCGGCAGAGACTGACCGGCGACTTCGATCTTCATGCACGACTTCCAAACGTGTGACGTGGCGTGGTCCGCCACCATCATGCGGTGTCGAGCAGCTCGCCGCCAGCCGACATTCCACGCCCGGAAGCTCGCGCTCACGCAGTCGGCCTGTCGATCTTGCGCGATGGCGGTAACGGCAGACGGGTCTCCAAAGGCCGACCATGGCTTCCTCGCAACCCCGCGGAATGCTAGCGTTGGCGAGGTTCCGTGGTTCGTCCGGGGGACTGTTCGACGGCAAGGCAAAGGAGGCGTCCATGCCCGATGGCGCGACTCTCCCGATTCTCGACCACGAGCTGGCCGACGACGAGATCGAGTGGATGAAGTCGGTCTATGCGGACTTCAGCAAGGCCCGCGCGGCGGCCGGCCCGGAATTCGACCCCAAGGAAGCCCTGCGGGCCATCCTGGCCCGCGCGGAATACCGCCTGTCCGAGGCGCCGGACCTGAGCGGGCCCGGCCCGTGGCGCCTCGGCCAGAACCGGCACGGCCGCGGCGTCGCGGCGGTGTTCCTGCCGAAGGTCGAGCTGCACACGCATGTCGCCAGCCGCACCGATCAGTTCCCGATGTATGTCGTGGGCGAGGCGGAAGGCTTTTCCATCGACGATAGTGGCAAGCCCGTGCTGGAGCCGGTGACTGGCGGCAGCCATTTCCACAACGCGCCCGGCGCGCCGCATGCCTTCGTGCCCAAGGTCGGCGTGCCCAGGCCGGACAACTGGGAGATCGCCTTCATCGCGATCACGCCCCGCAACCTGAAGGAAGACACGCACCGCGTCTCGGACGAGGTGCGCGCGCTGTACCGGCAGGTGGTCGGCGAGGACGCCCCTTTCGGCGTTTGATGCCATCTTCGACGACCGCGCGCGCAGGCTGAGGCGGGCGACGGACCGCGAGCGACGTCTGCCGAAGAGGCAAAGGCTGGCGATCCGGTGATCGCTGCGCCGTCCGGCCGGAGGGACCGGGCAGCACGGCATGGCGGCGGATCGCCGGTCTGTCACGGCGGCGGCGGCACCGTGTAGCCGTTGCGGCGCAGCAGGTCCTCCAGGGTGCGGATGCCCGCTTCGGCGCGGCCCGCCGCGCAATCGGCGACGGCGGACTTGCGCGGCATGTCCATGCTGCCGCCGCCCTCTCCCTTGCCGCCGCTGTAGCGGTCCCAGTGCTCGACGAGCTGCGCGCAGCGCGCCTGCAGGGTAGCGGAGGCCGACGCGGGTGGGCCCTGCGCGAAGGCGCCGCCGGCGCCGGACGACAGCAGGAGAAGGCAGAGGAAGAGACGGGATCGCGACATGCTCGGCTCCGGGGTGGCCTCGACAGGCATACGCCGGAACGGCCGCCCCGGATGGATCGCCCCCTGGTCCTGCCGGTCGGGATCGACCCAGATCTCGGGCAACGCCGGCCGCGATGCGGCTGTCCGGGGGCCGGGCGTGCTCGTCTCCCCCCGTCGAGCGGACGGCGCGCGACAGCGTGGCCGAAGCCTGCTACGCAGCCTCCTCCGTAGGCAGCCCGCCGGACAGCCGCTAGAATTGCCGCCGTCCGAGGTCGGTTTGCCGCCGCCCGATACGGCCCCCGAAAATCCCGAGGAGGAGGAGCAGCCAAATGGTCAATCGCTTGAAGTTCTATATCGACGGCGCCTGGGTCGACCCGGCCGTGATGAAGACGGTCAAGGTGGTCAATCCGGCCACCGAGGAGCCGATGTACGACGTCGCCGTCGGCTCGAAGGCCGATGTCGACAAGGCGGTCGCCGCCGCCCGCGCGGCGTTCACGACGTTCTCGGTGACGACGCGCGAGGAGCGCATCGCGCTGCTCGAGCGCATTATCGAGGCCTACAAGGCGCGCTCCAAGGAGATCGCCGCCGCCATCTCCGACGAGATGGGCGCGCCGATCCCGCTGGCCGAGCGGGCGCAGGCCGGCTCCGGCCTCGGGCACCTGATGTCGACCCTGCAGGTGCTGAAGGAGTATCACTTCGAGGAAACGGTCGGAAAAGCCACCGTCGTGCGCGAGCCGATCGGCGTGGTCGGCATGATCACCCCGTGGAACTGGCCGCTCAACCAGATCGCCTGCAAGGTCGCGCCGGCGATCGCCGCCGGCTGCACCATGATCCTGAAGCCGTCGGAGTTCACGCCGACCTCGGCGCTGATCTTCGCCGAGGTCATGCATGCCGCCGGAGTCCCGAAGGGCGTGTTCAACCTCGTCAACGGCCTCGGCCCCGAGGTCGGGGTGGCGATGAGCGAGCACGAAGGCATCGACATGATCTCGTTCACCGGCTCGACCCGCGCCGGCATCGACGTCGCCAAGCGCGCCGCCAACACGGTCAAGCGCGTCAGCCAGGAGCTCGGCGGCAAGTCGCCGAACGTCATCCTGGAGGACGCCGACTTCACCAAGGCGGTCAGCGGCGGCGTGGCCTCGGTGTTCAACAACTCGGGCCAATCCTGCAACGCCCCGACGCGCATGATCGTGCCGGCCGGCAAGATGAAGGAGGTGGCGGCGATCGCCAAGGCGGTCGCCGACAAGACCAAGGCGGGCGATCCCAAGGCCGAGGGCACCACGATCGGCCCCGTGGTCAACCGCACGCAATGGGACAAGATCCAGGCGCTGATCAAGAAGGGCGTCGACGAGGGCGCGACGCTGGTCGCCGGCGGCCCGGGCCTGCCCGAGGGCGTCAACAAGGGCTTCTACGTTCGCCCGACCGTGTTCGCCGACGTGACCAACGACATGACGATCGCCCGCGAGGAGATCTTCGGGCCGGTCATCACCATCCTCGGCGCGAAAGACGAGGCCGAGGCGGTGAAGATCGCCAACGACACGCCCTACGGCCTCGCCGGCTACGTTTCCGCCGGCTCGGTCGAGAGCGCCAAGCGCGTCGGCAAGCAGATCCGCGCCGGCAACGTCAACCTCAACGGCGTCCCCAACGAGCGCCTCGCCCCGTTCGGCGGCTACAAGCAGTCCGGCAACGGCCGCGAGTGGGGCAAGTACGGCATGGAGGACTTCCTCGAGGTGAAGGCCATCGCCGGCGCGTAGGGGCTCCATCGGCTCATCACCGACGCATCTCGGATCCCTCCCCCGTAATCGGGGGAGGTGGCCCGTCATACGGGACGGAGGGGGAGGGCCGCAGTCGAGGCCCTTCCGATTCCGACGTCGGAACTTCCGATATCTCGACTGAGGCCTTTCCCCCCCCCCCCCTTCGGGGGCACCTCCCCCGTAAGACGGGGGAGGGACATGTGAGACGCCGCCCTACTCCTCGAACGGCGGCTTCTCGCCGTCGGGCAGCGGCACCTGGAAGGTGTTGAGCGTCATCGACACCAGCGTGTAGTAACCCATCACGCCCACCAGATCGACCACGCCGTGCTGGCCGAACAGCTGCTTCGCCCGGGCGAAGGTCGGCTCGGAGACCCGCTGGGTCTGCAGCAATTCCCTGGCGAACTGCCAGATCGCTTCCTCCTGCGGGTCCATCGTCGCCGGCTTCTCGCCGCGATGGATGGCGTCGATGATGCCCTGGCTTATGCCGGCGTCCCGCGCCAGTCGCGCGTGTGCATACCATTCGAACTGCGCACGCCACTGCTGCGCCACCATCAGGATGGCGATCTCGTAGTGCTTCGCCGGAAGGCTGGAGCCGAAGCGGGTCTGCGCTCCCAGCGCCTGCGCCAGGTCGGCGAACTTCGGCGACGGCAGCCACGCCATGAACGGCCCGCGCGTGGCGGAGCCGCGCGGCCCGGCGGTGACATTGTCCACCACCTGGCGCTGCTCGGGCGTCATCTGTTCCGGTGTCAGGGTCTCGTAGCGGGGCATGGCCGTTCCTCCAGGGTGCTCGCAAGGATTCTTTCAGTCATGCGACGCGCCGGCCCGCCAGTCACTACCGATTCTCCTCCCCAGCTTCGCTGCATGGGAGTGGACACCTCTCGGCTTCGAGCGATCCGAAATGGAAGAGGTCGTTCATGGGTCCTCTCCGCCCGCGAAGCGGGGGGAGAGGAAGGGGCCCCGCGCGCAGCGTGGGGGAGGAGAGGTGGGTGGTTGCGACGCCATCGATGCCCGACTGGAGATCGATCGCCTCGCGGCCAACGATCCCATGACCCACCTCTCCTGGCCTCTCCCCCCGCTTCGCGGGCGGAGAGGAACATGAAGCTCTGTCCGTGCCCTGCCGAAGGCCGGAAGCACGACAGGAAGCGCCGGCGTGGGCAACCAGGACCCGCGTGAAAAACTGACGGCCGCCCGCGGACGCTGCTATGAAGCGCGCCCCTCCCCGTCCCTGCCCAGTCCCTTCCCTCTTCCCTGGCCTTCCGAAACCGCCGCGTATGCGTACGTTCAACCGCCGCTCTGCCAAACCGCCCATCTGGCTGCTGATGAGCGCGACAGTCGCCTCGCAGCTCGCGCTCACCATCTTCCTGCCGGCGCTGCCGGCCATCGCGCAGAGCTTCGGCGTCGCCTACGGCACGGCGCAGCTCACGCTGTCGGTGTACCTGCTCGCGTTCGCCTTCGCGCAGCTCGCCGTGGGGCCGCTCTCCGACAAATTGGGCCGGCGGCCGGTGCTGCTGGGCAGCCTGGTCGTGTTCACGATCGGCAGCCTCGGCTGCGCGCTCAGCCCGACCATCGAGGCCCTGATCGCGTCGCGCCTGGTGCAGGCCTGCGGCGCCTGCGGCGGCGTCGTGCTGGGCCGCGCCATCGTGCGCGACAGCCGCTCCGGCGCCGAGGCGCCGCGGGCGATGGGCTACATGGCGTCGGCCATGGCGGTGGCGCCGGCGCTGTCGCCGCTGCTGGGCGGCCAGCTGCTCGGCCATTTCGGCTGGCAGAGCAGCTTCTGGTTCACGGCCGCGGTCGGCTTCGCGATGCTGGTCGCGGTCTGGCACATCCTGGGCGAGACCGCGCCCAAGGCGCCGCCGCGCACGACCGGCGTGGTGCGCGATTACATCGACGGCTTCCGCGGCGTGCTGCGCGAGCGCCGGTTCGTCGGCCTCATGATCGCGGCGACCTGCGCCTCGGCCGGCTTCAACGTGTTCTTCTCGGGCGGCCCCATCCTGCTGATCCAGGGGATGGGCGTGGCGGCCGAGCTGTTCGGCTGGTTCACGCTGGCGTGGGCCGGCAACTTCGTCGTCGGCAGCCTGGTCTCCAGCCGCCTGCAGGGCCGCGTGCAGAGCCTGCTCCTGATCCCGGTCGGCCAGGCCATCCTCACGCTGGGCGCGGCGGCCATGGTGGCGACGGCCCTGGCGGGCTTCGTCACGCCGCTCGCGCTGATCGTGCCGCTGGTCCTGATGGGCTGGGGCAACGGCCTCAACATGCCCAACGCGATCGCCAACGCGCTCGCCGCGGTGCCCGCCCACCGCGTCGGCGCCGCCTCGGCGCTGATGGGCTTCGTGCAGATGATCGCGGCCGCGCTGCTGACCCTGCTGATCGGCTACCTGCCGCACGACACGCAGCTCAACATCGGTCTCGGCGTCGCCGTGACCGGCATCGTCGGCCTGGCGGGCTGGTGGACGCTCGTGCGCCGGCCGACCAGGCCGGCCTGACGATCGAGACCGAACCGGCTGGTCCCGGACCATCGCTCGCGTCTGGTCAGGGCGCGGGGGCGATGGCACGGTGGCCACGACGGCGAACCAAGGAGGCGTCATGGCGATGCGCATACTCTGGCCGAACCTGCCCGCCGGGCTCGTTCCGGTCGCGACCGAAGCGGTCGGCTCCGGGTTCGAGCTGGAATTCCGGGAGAAGTTCGAGGACGTCGGCGACGCGCAATGGGCGAACGCGGACGCCGTCGTCGGCGGTTGCCCTCCGCCCTGCATCGACAAGCTGCAGGCCTGCCGCATCTTCGTGAAGTACGGCGTCGGCTACGACGACGTCGACATCGAGCGTTTCGGCAGGCTGGGCATCCCGGTCTGCAATGTGCCGGACTACGGCACGCGGGAGGTCGCCGACCACGCGATCGCCATGATGCTGACCCTCGCCAAAAGCGTCGCCTATCACGATTCGGAATTGCGCGCGGACCCGAAGGGCAACTGGCGCCCGGCGCACAATCCCTTCGGACGACGCCTGTCGATATGCACGTTCGGGGTCGTCGGCATGGGCCGGATCGGCACCGCGGCGGCGCGCCGCGCGAAAGCCTTCGACATGGACGTGATGTTCTACGACCCGTACCAGCCGAGCGGCTATCAGTTCGCCATAGGCGTGCGCCGCGCCGACTCGCTCGCCGAGCTGATGGGGCAATGCGACTTCGTCAGCATCCACACGCCGCTGACGGCCGAGACGCGGGGCATGATCGGCGCCGAGGCGTTCGCCGCTGCCAAACGCGGCATGATCCTCGTCAACACCGCGCGCGGCCCGGTCGTGGACATCGACGCGCTGCACGACGCCATGAAGGACGGCACGGTGCTGGCGGCCGGGCTCGACGTGCTGCCGGAGGAGCCGGCGAACCCGCAACGGCGGCTGATCGCGGCATGGCAGAACAACGAGGCCTGGATCCGCCATCGCCTGCTGCTGACCCCGCATTCGGCGTTCTACACGCCCGAAAGCATGCGCGATAACCGGGCCTTCGCGGCCCGTACCGCAGCGCGCTTCCTGCGCGACGGGAAGCTGGAGAACTGCGTCAACAGGCAATACCTGATCGCGAAGGCATGAGGCGGCGGCAGCAACACAGGGGAGAGAAATGGACCAACAGAGCTTCGACTTCATCGTCGTCGGCGCCGGCTCGGCCGGCTCGGTGCTGGCCAACCGGCTGAGCGCCGATCCCCGCAACAAGGTGCTGGTGCTGGAGGCCGGGCGCGAAAGCCATCCGTGGTCGTGGATCCCGGTCGGCTTCGCGAAGCTGATCGACAATCCTGCCGCGAACTGGCTCTACAGCTCGGAGCCCGAGGCGTCGACCGGCCAGCGCCGCATCCCGATCCCGCGCGGCAAGCTGCTGGGTGGCTCCTCGTCGATCAACGGCATGGTGTTCGTGCGCGGCCAGGCGCAGGACTACGACACCTGGGCGCAGCTCGGCAATCGCGGCTGGAGCTATCGCGACGTGCTGCCGATCTTCCGCGACATGGAGAGCTTCCAGGGCGATGCCGACGAGGAGTATCGCGGCCGCAGCGGGCCGCTCAAGGTGACCGAGAGCAACGAGAGCGGCGCGATCTACGATGCGCTGATCAAGGCCGCTGCCGAAGTCGGGATCGCCTACACCAAGGACTACAACGGCGCCGCGCAGGACGGCATCGGCATGACCCAGGCGACCATCCGCGGCGGTCGCCGCATGAGCACCGCGGTGTGCTACCTCGATCCCGCCCGCAGCCGGCCGAACCTGACGATCGTCGCCAACGCGCTGACCGAAGGCCTGCTGCTCGACGGCAAGCGCTGCGTCGGCGTGCGCTACACGGTGGGTGGCCAGCAGCGCGAGGCGCGCGCCACCCGCGAGGTGGTGGTCAGCGCCGGCTCGATCAACTCGCCGCAGCTGCTGGAGCTTTCCGGCATCGGCCAGCCGGAGCGGCTGAAGGCGGTCGGCATCGAGGTGCGCCACGAGCTCAAGGGCGTCGGCGAGAACCTGCGCGACCACTACTCGCCCAGGATGAAATGGACGGTGCCGGCGGCGCTCGGCATGACCTACAACGACAAGATGCGCGGCCTCGGCAAGGTCGCCCAGGCGCTGCGCTACGGGCTCACCCGCAAGGGGCTGCTCGGCCTGCCGGCGGCGCCGATCCGCGCCTATGTCCGCACCCGCGCCGGGCTGGAGGCGCCGGACGCGGCGATCTCCTGGATCCCGTTCCTGGTGGGCGAGAACTTCCAGCTCGCAAAAACCTCCGGCATCACCGCGATCACCAACATCCTGCGCTCGGAGAGCACCGGCAGCATCCATGTCACGTCGAGCCGGCCCGACACGCCGCCGGCGATCCGCTTCAACTTCCTGAGCGCCTCGCTCGACCGCGAGGTGACGCTGGAGGCGATGCGCATCACCCGGCGCATCATGACGGCGCCGGCCATGAAGGACATCGCCACCGACGAGATCGCGCCGGGCGTCGACATCGCCGCCGACGACGAGCTGCTCGACTGGGTGAGGAACAACGCAGAGACCACCTACCATCCGGTCGGCACCTGCAAGATGGGCGCCGACCCGATGGCGGTGGTCGACGACCAGCTTCGTGTCCGCGGCCTGGCGGGCCTGCGCGTCGCCGACGCCTCGATCATGCCGACGCTGACCTCGGGCAACACCAACGCGCCCTCGATCATGATCGGCGAAAAGGCCGCACGGATGATGCTGGCAACGACGGTTCAAGCCGTCGCGGCGTGAGCTCTTCTTCTCCTCCTGTGAAAATGCGCTGGGAGCGCGCCACTCCAGTGGCGCTCATGGGATTTGCAATCAACAAGAAGAGCGCCACTGGAGTGGCGCGCTCCCAGCCATGAGCTTCCTTCTCGCAACGATGCCATTTTTCTCAGCATCGTGGTGCGCGCCGGGCGGGCTGGGGGTCTCCCCAGCGAAGCTGGGGAGGAGACGAAGAGGCAAAGAGTGATGGCGACGACAAAGAGAAAGACCAAGAGTGGAATCCTGGCGTCGGTCCACAAGACCGCGGCCGGCCTTCACAAGGCTGGCCTCGTGGACAAGGCGACCATGCGCGAATTCGACGCGCTGTGCCTCATCCCGGTCGAGCCCCTGGCCCGCGAAGAAAGGCTGAACCGATGAGGCTCAAGATCAATGACCCCGAAGCCCATCGGCTCGCACGAGCAATTGCCCGCGCCACCGGGGAGAACATGACCACCGTCGTCAGGGAGGCCCTCCGCGAGCGATATGCCCGGCTCGGGCGCCGGAATGGAAAGGCCAGCGTAGAGGAGCTGTTGGCGATCGCGGATCGGGCCGCCGCCCTGGTGCAACGCCCATGCCTCGACCATGCCCAGCTGCTCTACGACGAGCACGGCCTGCCAAGGTGACCCCTTGGTCCACCCGTCAACTTGACGGGTCGGTGACCGCCTCCTATGGTCGTCCAGCATGAAGAAGGTCGTGCCGCCCAGGATGACCGGACAGGCGTTTCTGCGCGCGATCCGGGAGCTGGCGGCGCAAAGCCGGAACATCTTCATCGTGCATCACGCGCGTCGACGCATGATCCAGCGCGGGTTCACTGACGAGGACGTGCAGCAGGCCCTGCTCCGCGGGCAGATCGATGAGGGGCCGTTCCGGAACAATCGAGACAATTGGCAGGCGACGATCCGTCGGATGCGCGCAGGCGAGGAAATCAAGGTCGTGGCGATACTCGAAGACGGTGTCGTCGTGATCACGGTGTTCCAGGAGATCAGGGGACGGCAATGGCAGCCAAGGCGACGAAGCGATACCGCTACAGGGAAAGTGGCCTGGACAATGTATGGCTGGTGAACGGCTTCCACGCTCGGACCACATCCTACGGCGAGGCAATCGCCATCGAGGACGTCGAAGGATTGTACAACGCCATCGCGCGCAGCCTGGTGGAGAAGGCGGGCACGCTCGGCGGCAAGGAGATCAGGTTCTTGCGCAAGCACCTTGGTCTTTCCCAACGGACGCTCGGCGCCGTGCTGGGATCGAACGAGGAGACGGTCTCCAATTGGGAAAGGGGCAAGTCCGAAATCCCGCCCGGCGCGGATCGCCTGCTGCGCGCCTACTGGCGCGAGGTCAAGCAGGGCGACGCCAGGCTGAAGGACTTGGTCGAGCGGCTGGCCGAGCTCGACGACCACATCGACGAGCTCGAGTTCAGGCTGAGGCGAGCGACGGAACGCGATGGTCTCGCGAAGGAGTGGCGGCTGGCGGCTTAGCTGCCGACATCTCATGGCCGGGAGCGCGCCACTCTGTGGCGCTCATGGGATGCTTGATCGACTAGAGGAGCGCCACGGAGTGGCGCGCTCCCGGCCATGAGATCATCGCCTCTCTGGGAACCTTGTTCCGGCTAAGGCAATCCCGCCCCAGGTGCCGACGTAGGCCACGGCCTCGATCTCCACCTTCATGCACGGATCGACCAGTGCCTCGACCTCGACGAGCGTCGACGCCGGCCGATGCTCTCCGAAACGGCGCTGGCGAATCGTCGATGCTCGCGCGTTCCGTGGTTTACCGCGACACGGGTTGGTTTTGCGGGTCCCTGGGAAGCTCCTGCTCCAGCTTCTCCAGCCGCGCCGCAACGAGCGTCGCGCTAACACTTTGAAGGCCAGCGAAGGCGGCAAGGGCCGCCGGGATCAGCGCCCATGTCCAGCTGGTGAAATGCCAGACCCCGGCGGCGATCACGAGCAAGCCCCCCGTAGCAACGGCAATGCGTCGAGCGCCCCTCTTGAACTCGACGGCAGACTTTCCGATCACAAACGCTCTGGCAGCCAGACTGTCGTGCCATCCCATGCGGCTCACTCCTGCAAGGCTTGTTGCGAGTTGACCCGACAGCGCGCCGCCACGCGGCTCGCGAAAGGCAGCCGGCAAGCATGTCGCGATGACGCCGGATGCCCTAGCTGCCGACGTAGGCCACCGCCTCGATCTCCACCTTCATGCGCGGATCGACCAGTGCCTTGACCTCGACGAGCGTCGAGGCCGGCCGATGCTCGCCGAAATAGCGCTGGCGGATCGGGTTGATGCTCGCCCGTTCCGCGATGTCGGTCATGAAGACCAGCACCTTGACGACCTGGTCGGCCCTTCCGCCGGCATGGCGCAGGCAGGTGTCGATCGATTTCAGCGCGATCTCGAACTGGCTGACCGTGTCGGCCGGGATCGTCCCGTCCGCCCGCATGCCCACCATGCCCGAGAGGTAGATGAAGTCGCCGGCGCGGACGACATGGCAGTAATGGCTGACCGGCTCGAGCTCCCCGGCAACCATGAAACGTTCGATCGGCATGACGTGCTCTCCTCTGTTCAGACACTTCCGCATTTGGGCACACTTTTCATTCTCCTCCCTAGCGAAGCTGGGGAGGTGCCCCCGTAATCGGGGGCGGAGGGGTCATGGGCCCCAGTCTCACTGCTCATGACCCCTCCGCCCCGTATGACGGGGCACCTCCCCAGCTTCGCTAGGGAGGTGCATGAAGAGTATGCCCACATGCGAATGCGCCATTCGCCCCGAGGTGTTGTCGCGGCATGCCGATCATAGCAAGCTCGGCGGCCTCTTCGACCCTCTCCGGGAGACTCCGTGCAAGACAATCCGACGACTCGGCCCTCCCTGATGTCCGCCTTTCCACCGCCACCCTCGGGCCAGGTCACGCTCGCCAACTGGCGGACGGCGCCGTTCAATCGCTGGGCGTTCCACCATGTGCGCGAGATCGTCCCGTCCACCGACATTCCGCACGATCCGGCGCACGTGCGCCCTCTCACGCGCGGCGCTGGCCTCGAGTCGCTTCGCATCGGCGCGCCCGATGGCGCCAGCACGGACCGCGACCTGGGCCTCGACTGGGGCTTCGACGATTTTCTCGCGGCAACGGGCACCGACGGCATCGTCGTCCTCCATCGCGGCGCCATCGTGCTCGAGCGTTACGCCAACGGCATGACCGAGCGCTCGCCGCACATCCTGATGTCGGTGTCGAAATCCATGCTCGGCCTGCTGGCGGCCGTGCTCGCCGCGCAGGGTGCCCTCGACGCCGACCGCCTTGCCGTCGACTATGTCCCCGAGCTGCGCGAGACCGCCTGGGTCGGCGCGCGGGTCGGGCAGCTGCTCGACATGCGCACGGCCGTCGCCTTCGACGAGGATTACCTCGCCACGTCGGGTCCGATCGTCGCGTATCGTAAGGCGACCGGCTGGAACCCCCTCGAGCCCGGCGAGCGGCCGAGCGACCTGCGCAGCTTCCTTCTCACGCTGACGCAGTCCAACGGGCCGCACGGCGGCAAATTCTCCTACGTGTCGCCCAACACCGATCTGCTCGGCTGGATCATCGAGCGCGCGGCGGGCCGGCGCTACAGCGATCTCATGAGCGAGCTGGTCTGGCAGCCGATGGGCGCGGCAGAGCCCGCCTACATCACGGTCGACCGGCTCGGCGCGCCGCGCTGTGCCGGCGGCATGTGCACGACGACGCGCGACCTCGCGCGCGTCGGCCAGCTCCTCGTCGAGGGCGGTGCCCGCGGCGCGCGACAGGTGGTGCCGGCGGCCTGGATCGAGGACATCACCCAAAACGGCGACGCCGAGGCCTGGAATGCGGGGAGCTTCGTGCCGTATTTCCCGGGCGCGGCCATGCACTACCGCGACAAATGGTACCTCGAACGGGGCGCGGCACCCCTGCTGTTCGGGCTGGGAATCCACGGACAGAATCTCTTCGTCGACGCCAAGCGGGAGATCGTGATCGCCAAGCATTCCTCGCAAGCCTCGCCGCTCGACGCAGGCCTCATCGCGTTGACCGGCCGCTTCGTGAGCGAGGTTCGCAAGGCACTGTCCTGACAGGCGGCCGGGCTGGCTGATGCCGGCCGGCCGCACCGCGCAAGCGCGGTACAGGCGGTGACGGCAGCGCGGTCCAACCAGGAAGCCCACGCAGGCGGAGGGCCTGTCGTTGCGCGCCGGCAGCAGACGTGCCGGAATGACCGGGCACACCAGATGTTGGACCAGGCCGTCCGATCTGCCAAATTTCCTCGTCGGTAATCGGGGAAGGCGGATATGGCACGCTTCGGCAACAAGGTGATCCTCGTGAGCGGCGGGGCGCGCGGCCAGGGTGCCGCGGAGGCCCGCCTCCTGGTAGCGCAGGGAGCGAAGGTCGTGATCGGCGACCTGCTGGACAATCAGGGCCAGGCACTGGCTGCCGAGCTCGGGCCGGCTGCGTCCTTCGTCAGGCACGATGTGACCTCGGAAGCCGATTGGGCCCGCGCCGTCGAAGCCGCCCAGAAGCTCGGCGGCTTGCACGGCCTGGTCAACAACGCGGGAATCTATCAGCCGGCCGCGCTGATGGAGACCGACGACGCGCTCTGGCAGCGCCACATCCAGATCAATCAGTACGGCTGCTTCCTCGGCATGAAGGCGGTCGTGCCGGCGATGGAGCGCTCGGGCGGAGGGTCGATCGTGAATATCTCGTCAGTCGCCGGTCTCAAGGGCTCGCCCGGGTCCTTCGCCTATGCCGCGACCAAATGGGCGCTGCGGGGCATGACCAAGTCGGCGGCGATCGACCTCGCCGGCCGCAAGATCCGGGTCAACTCGGTTCATCCCGGTCCAATCGACACCGACATGATCGCGTTTCGCACGCCCGAGCAGCGCGAGGCGCGGATGAAGCAGGTGCCGATGCACCGTCACGGGACGTCGGAAGAGGTCGCGCAGCTGGTGGCATTCCTGCTCTCCGATGAGAGCAGCTACATCACCGGGGCAGAGATCGCGATCGACGGCGCTTCTTCGGCCTAGCCCTCCCGTGACCCGACTTCGACAATGTCAGCGACGTGCCGTTGCCGACGATCTGAGGAGCACCCTGATGCTGGACCTTGCCATCACGGGCGGCACGTGCGTGCTGCCGAGCGGAACCCAGGCAGCCGATATCGGCGTCAAGGATGGGCGCATCGTCCTGGTCGGCGCGCCCGGCACCTTGCCCGGGTCGGTGCGCACGGTATCGGCGGCGAACCGCCTGGTCATTCCCGGTGGCATCGACCCGCACATTCATTGCGGGCTCGAATGGAAGGTTTCGGGGCAGCCTGTCGTCCACACCGATCCGGCGGAGCAGGTCAGCCGGGCGGCATTGCACGGCGGCACCACGACATTGATCGACTTCGTGCAATGCACGCACGACCGCACGATCCAGCAGTCGATCGAGCGCTGGCAGGGCACGTGGAAAGATGCCTGCCACTGCGACTACGGCTTCCATCTGATGCTGATGGGTAACGTGCCGACGGCGCAGTTCGGCCAGCTCGCCGATGCCATCCAGGACGGCCATGCCAGCGTGAAGATCTTCACCACCGATGTCATCCCGGGCATGGGCAGCCAGCTCATGCTGCCGCATGGCCATATCTGGGAAGCCCTGAAGGTGGTGGCGGCCCAGGGCGGCATCGCGTGCATCCATGCCGAGGACAACGACATCGTCATGTTCATGTACGAGAAGCTGATGCGCGAGAACCGCGTCCACTTCGAGCACCTGGCCGAGGTCCACAACACGCTGAGCGAGGAGCTCTCCTTCAATCGCGTGATCCGGCTCGCGGAGAACGTCGAGGGTGCGGCGCTCTACATGGTGCACGTCTCGGCGGCGACCGGCGTGGCGGCGCTCGAGGCGTCGCGCGCCCGCGGCTTCCCGATGTATGGCGAGACCCTGCACCAGTACCTGATGTACAACGCCGAGGACTACAAGAAGCCGGGCGGACAGATGTATCACACCTATCCGTCGCTCAAGTATCCGGAAGACCAGAAGCGGCTCTGGGAAGCGACCAACCGCGGCGCCATCCAGACCATCGCCACCGACGAGCTGTGCTGCCCGTTGCGCGCCAAGCTGCAGGGCAGCCGGATCGACGACGTGACGGGCGGCAACGCCGGCGTCGAGCCGCGCGTCGGCCTGATGTACACGCAGATGGTCACCAGGCGCGGCTATTCCCCGGCGCATTTCGTCGACATGATCTCGAGCAACGCCGCCAAGATCCTGGGCCTCTATCCGCGCAAGGGCGCTTTGGCGATTGGCTCCGACGCCGACATCGTGCTGCTCGAGACCGGCCTCTCCAAGACGATCCGCGCCACCGACCTGCACGAGACCGATTATTCGCCGTGGGAGGGGCATGTCGTGACGGCGTGGCCGACCGTCACCATCCTGCGCGGCAAGGTCGTCGTCGAGGACGGTGCCTTCCATGGCGACCTGCGCGACGGCCAATTCCTCAAGCGCAAGGTGGCAGACGACATACGCAGCCGGCCTGCCGTGTAGCGGGTGAGCAGGCGGACATAGGCCTGCATCTCGAACGGCCGGGCGCACCCGGCTGGCACGCCAAGCCGAGACGGCAGCGGGACCGGCGTTCGAGGCGACGGGCACCGACGGCATCGTGGTCCTCCATCGCGGCGCCATCGTGCTCGGTACGCCAACGCCATGACCGACCGCTCACCGCACATCCTGATGTCGGTGACCGAATCCATGCTCGGGCTGCTGGCGGCCGTGCCGAGCGCACAGGGCGCCCTCGACGTCGCCCGCCTTGCCGTCGACTATGTTCCGGAGCTGCGCGACACCGCCTGGGGCGGGCGCAAGGGTCGGGTAGCTGCTCGGAGCCGGTCGCTCAGGCGGCTTGGGCACCCCACCAAATCCGCAAGATGCTTCGCCTGGCGAAGCGTCGGGTAACCCTTCCTGCCATGGATGCTACGTCCCTTCTCGCGCGCATCGCGGCCGAACCCGGCAAGATGGGCGGCAAGCCCGTGATCCTCGGCCGTCGCGTCACGCCCGCCATGGTCTTGACCATGCTTTCCAACCTCGCCAGCCGGCAGGCGGTGCTGGAAGCTTATCGGGTCCTCGAGCCGGACGATATCGACGCCTGCCTCCTGTATGCAGCTCGCTTGAGCGAGTTGGCGGCCGCCCGAGGCCGCGCGAGATCGTAATCGCCAGGCATTCCTCGCAAGCTTGGCCGCTGGACGCAGGCCTCATTGCGTCGACCGGCCGCGTTGTGAGCGAGGTTCGCAAGGCACTGTCCTGACAGGCGGCCAGCTTGGCTGATGGAGGCCTCGCGCACCGCGATCCTGCGTGGACCGCTTCCATAGCGCGATGGCAGCGGCTCTCCCCGCCCTCAGCTCCCGGCGCCGGATACCTGCGTGCGAGCCCGCAGGAACCCGGCATAATCGCTCTCCTCGGCGCTGCCGGCCGCGAGTGCCAGGATAGCGTTCGCCGCTTCTTCCTCGCTGGCCGTGAAGCTGTAGCCGTTGAGCTCCAGGAACAGAGTGCCGACCACGAACCCCGTCCGCTCGTTGCCGTCGACAAAGGGATGGTTGCGGACAATGCCGGCTGTGTAGACGGCTGCGAGCTGGATGATGTCGGCGGCGCGGGCATAGGCGAAATGCTGCCGTGGCCGGGCGAGCGCCGATTTCAGCAAGCCATCGTCGCGCATGCCGGCGGCGCCGCCATGGAGGACCAACAGTCGATCGTGCAGTGTCTGTGCGTCCCGCTCATCGATCCACAACGGCTCCTTCATCGTGCCAGGACATGAAGCGTGCTTCGGTAGCGGCCGATGATGTCTTCTGCCTTCGCCATCTTCTGCTCGAAGGTCGGGTCGTAAGGCGTCAATCGATAGCCGCCGTCCGGGGTCTCGCTCAGATACAGCGGCGCGCCATCCCTGGTGCCGAGTCGCGAAACGACCTGCTTCGGCAGCACGACGCCGAGAGAGTTGCCAAACTTACGGACCTTGAGCTCGATCATGCCAGTGTCTCCACCACGTTATGACATAAGTAATAACGTCCGACGGCAACTGCAAGCCAGGAATGGTCGGGCGAGAGCCACCCTCTCGACGGCAGTCTCCTCGGCTACGCCCCGCGGATGCTGCCGCGCGGAACCGGCAAGCACTCCAGCTTTCGCATCCTTCGGAAGGAATGACCTCACGCTCGCCCTGCGCCGCAGCCCGGACTCCGTGTCGTGCGAGCAGCCGGTGGACTCTGTTCCACCTCGGCCGACTTTGCAGGCCGCTCGGGATCGACCGCCATCATCGAGCTCGGCCGACAAGCGGGTTGCCGCTGCAGTAATCGTTGTGCAGGAAGCCCGAGGCGCTTGAACCCTGGGCGAGCACGGTGGCGAACGCATCCGGCGGGGTCGGGACTAGGCCCTAGATCATGGCGTCGTAGTCGGCGTGCGATCCAATCCAGAACCACGAGAGGCCTTCCTCGACCTCGACGGCAAGCGCACGATAGCGCCGCCAACGCGAGCCGACCAGAAACGGCTTACCTTCTTCAGTTGCAGAGATGGATGCCGCGGGCTCTCCTTGAGGAGTTCGTAGCTTTTGTCGGCAAGAGCCTGAACGCTTTCCGGAAGTGCTGCATATGCCTTCCAGAACGCCGGGCTGGCAAAATGCCTCACAGCTCGCGCGCGCGACCGGCACGAAAATCGGACAGCGCCTGGTCAGCCAACCGGTCGAGCTTGCCCGCCTTGGCATCCTGCTCGATCTTCTGATCGAAGTGCCTTGCCTCAAATTCCTCGAATCATGCCCGGAAGCGCACGAGCTGGTCGGCCGGCAGTTCGGCCACGGCCTTCTCGATGTCTTCAAGTGTGGTCATTCCTCGCACCTGCACTGCCTGTGGCGCCAGAAGTCATGGGCAGAAGCATAGCGGAGCGAGCCCGCGGCCTCCAACAATCTCTGCAGATTGGCGCGTGTGCCTCGAGCCCATTCACTCCAGCGCCATGCCCATGGCCTGCGCGCGCGGACCATTCCCGTCTCTGGATGATGACATGCCTGCTCACTGCACGCCATGAGTGAATTTCCTAAAGATCTTTGAAAACACAGAGCAAGTCGGGATTGCCGTTCGGAGGGCTGGGCAAAAGCGGGCCCCACATGTCATTCTGGCCCAGGGAAACGCATGAGAGCCTTTGATCTCGATCGCAGCCCGATCGGCAACTACGAAGCGTTCACGCGGATTCGCGCTGCGGACCTGAAGCAGGCAATCGACCAGCGCTATGCCGACGGCCGTTTCTGGCCCGACTCCCTTCTGTCGATCGACCCCCAATACGAGCATGGACCAACCGCGGACTCGCTGGCGGCCGACGGCGTGATCGATCCCTCGACTGGCGATCTTGCCCGATCCGATCTCGTCGCCGTTCGCCTTCGCAAGGCGGCCTGCTTGATGCAGCCGTCGATCTCCTCGATCTGGCTGTTGGCCAGGGCGTTCATGGGATAGACGATGATCGCACGCGTGCGGGCGGCAGCGCACGCCTTGCGTGCGCGGATCACGGCATCGATGATCGGCACGAAGAAGCCCATGGACTTGCCCGTATTGACGGCAAGCGCCGCCGAGCTCTCTTCACTAGTGTAGTGTCTCATAAAAGTCTATTCCTAATGTCGGATTGGTGTATTATGCGACATGGGCCGTCCGATCAGAGCTTTGCCGATCAGCGCGACGCAGCGCGATGAATTGCAGTCATTGGTGCGGC
>Ga0268299_1001271_pt1 | contig 48183 bp, 30 predicted proteins | sample NOBtaG_FD_193484 | JGI IMG/M metagenome (GOLD analysis project Ga0268299, IMG submission 193484) | Activated sludge microbial communities from bioreactor in Nijmegen, Gelderland, Netherland - NOB reactor | ecosystem: Engineered > Bioreactor > Aerobic > Activated sludge | place: Netherlands... | reverse complement strand
CGACAGGTGTCGCGGGAGAGTAGGTCGATGCCAACCCAATCTAACGGCCCCCGTTGCGTCCCGCAGCGGGGGCCTCTTTGTTTTTATCGCAACCCGACTACCTCCAACTCGTTTTTTTGAACAACACGAAATCGGGCGTTTTGACCGATAATTCAAAACCATGTGCCCGCATCTCGGCCGCAGATAGGCTGTCCACACCAAATTTATTGCGATAAAATTTATTGAGCAAAATGCAGTCAATTTCGCTTTCGGCTGCCAGCTGCAACAAACTTTTCGGCTGTGCAATCTTCAGCCGTTGTTCAAAACACAGATCGCCTTGAATGCTTTTGAAACGACCTAACTCGTTGAAAACAAAAGTCATCGGCGCCACAATATTGCAACTGTCCGGCTCTTTCGAGACATAGTTTGCCAGCACCCTGTATTCTGCCGGGTCAAATTTGTTTGTCGCCATCAATGCGTTGTACACCGTTTGAACAATCAGATAGACTGCGATCAAAACACCTGTGATGGAGCGGGCCGTATTAAGCGTAATTTTTTTAGAAAACACACGGATGTCTGCCGTGCTTACTTGCAGATGCTTTAGGGATATGACAACGATAAGCGTCAAGAAGGGTAAACAAGGTACCAGGTATTTGGAGGTTTTGTTGACGGCAAAAACGCACAGCACAACGCACAAAATGGCCGTATAGCGCAGCAGGTTTTTATGTGCCAAGAGGTATTTCCAGCTAAAAACAAGCGCCACCAGCAATAAAAATGAAAACGAGAATTCTTTCGGGCTGTGAAAAAAACGCAGATGCTCATCGAGCACGTTTTTGGAAAAAAAGGACAAAAAGTGCATCCCGTCGAGGCGCTCCACGAAAGGCGACTCGCGGAGTTGGTAGAGCCAAAAACGAATGCCGTATTCTGAAGTGAAATCGTAAAAGTAAATGGCCGCGGCAGACAAGGTTGAAAGGCCAAACAAAAGCCCTTGCATTAATTTCCGTTGCCACAACAACAGCAAAAAACCGGCTGCAGCGAACACGATGCCATTCAAATGCGTGGCCATGCAAAGCCCTGCAAACAGCCCGCCAACAGCAGCCCAGCCCAGACTTCTTCGGGCGTTTTGGAGCGTTTTTTCAACAAAAAAGTAAGAAAAAAAACCAAGTGCCATCAACGGCATTTCTGGTCGGAACACAAAAGCAAGCTCAAAAACGAGGGCATTTGAAACCAAGAATGCCAGCACCAAGCCTAACTCGACAGGTGAAAAACAAAGTTGCTTGCGGCAGTAGAAGTAAAAAAACAGCAAAAAAGAACTGAAGTAAACAAGGCTTATGCTTTTCAGCGCCCACAGCGAAAACCCACACAAATTGACCGACAACGCACCTTGCAACGTGAGCAACTTGTGATGGCACAAAAGTCGAACCTCTTGCTGCGTGATGCCGTGCATCAATTCCGACTTTACATAGCCCAATTTTGACTGCCAGTAGGCGTGCTCGCCCAGCCATGCATCGTCCACGTGTGGCGCCCTAAGCACGAGGCTGTAGGCAAACAACAGCAGGTTGATGCCCAGAAAAGCAAAGGCCAGTTGGTTCCACTTCATTGATTTTCCGTTTTATCCGACAGGGAGTTTTTTCGTTTTTGACAAGATCAACAAGTTGTTTTTCGCGCCCAAGATAGTGACCGGTCGCTCGCTAGGTCATTCCATCTCGCAAGAAAATTGCAAAAAAGCCCATCTTTGCGCTCGCTGCTATTTTTTCCATCAGCCAACCTGATCCGATCGTGAAAAACACGACTCAACCGCCCATTGCGTCCTCCAACACAGGCTCCGCCCCGCGCATCACCGACGAATCGGAGGCCTGTGCCGCCGTGCTGGTAGCCTGTTTGCGTTCCAGCGAAATCTACGGAATGGCCGAAAATGCCGCCTTTTACAACACCATCAAAAACCGGAACGTGTTCCATGGTCAAGACTCGGACGCGCTCGTGGCCACCGCCGAGAAATACCTCGAACTGGCAGGAAGCCCTGCGGCGCTCATTGATGCAGCCTTCGGCGCCATTCGGGAGCAGACCCGCTTGCCCTTGTTCTACCAGTGCCTCGACGTCATGCTGTCCGACGGCGTGGTGACCCCGCAGGAACACAGGATTTTCTTGTACATGAAGAGCAAGTTCAAGGTGGACAACGATGTGGCCTGGGGTGCGCTGGAGGTACTAGTGGTGAAGAACAAATTGTAAAGGGGGAGAGCCTCACCACACCATTTTTGTTACATCCACCACTTTCCCCAGCTCGTTGTGCAGCCAAACGGCGTAAACCCCTCGGGCAAGCGCGGGCAATCTGAGCGTCTGAATTTGTTCCAGTGGTACAGCCGGATGTACTTCCCTGCCATCCATGGCGTGTACCGATACCTGCCAACGTTCGCCGGTGGCGGCTCCAAGCACCTCCACAAATGCTTGCTGCTGTGCCGGATGCGCCGCTACGCGCAAGCGCGCACCGACAGCGCCATGGCGTACGGATACGATCGGGCTGTACGCAAACGCACCCGAAATGTCCACCTGCCGAAGCCGGTAATAGTTCAGGCCCGTTGCAGGTCCTGCATCCGTGAATTGGTAGTCGGTCGCTGAATTGCTCCAAGCCGAACAAGGCGTTTTTCCAACAATCTGCCAATGCACGGCATCGGTACTGCGTTGGATTTCGAAGAAGGCGCATTGGTGTTCAGTAGCGGTCGTCCAGCGCAACAGTGAAGTGTGGCCTACCACCTCGACGGCAAAGGACACAAGTTCCACGGGCAAGTTGATGGCGGCGTTCACGGCAGCGAGTGCATCCACGCGCCCCCAGCCATACTTGTTGTTTGGCCGCGAAGAGCCATTGTCGGTTCCGCAATGCGGCGACGTGGAGAAACGCGGTACGGCGGTGCTTTCCATCAGAGTTTCCAGCACATCCACTTGGCCGATGAGATCGGGCCGGGCCGACATGATCAGGGCCGCCACGCCTGCCACGTGCGGGCCAGCCATGCTGGTGCCGTTCCAAGAGACGTAACTGTAACTGTTTGGGTTGTTGTCAGTGCCCACGCAAGAGTACACGCCTACTCCCGGCGCGCTGATGTCGGGTTTCATACGATTTCCAAAGACCGTGACGGGGCCGCGGCTGCTGAAACTGGCGAGTCCGTCACTGCTGTTGGTAGCGCCTACTGCAAAACTGGCCGCGAAAATGGAGGGCGGGTCGTTCACGGTGCTACAGCCCGGCCCGGAGTTGCCGGCGGAAGTGACCACGAGGATGCCTGCCGCCCGCATATTGTTGATGACCGTATCCATTGTGGCGAAATTTCCAGTATTGCAGCCTTCCGATGTAGGGCAACCCCAAGAATTGTTGATCACGTGCGGGGCCATGCCAGGGTCGGGATTGGCGTTGTTCAGGTCGGTGGGAACGGTCAACCATTGGAAGCATTCGATATAGGTGGCCGGTGTGCCGTCGCCTTCCTCCATGTTGCGGCAGCCAACCCATTTGGCATCCGGTGCCACGCCGATGGCGACCGAACCGACGATGCCGGCCATGGTGCCGGCGGTGTGGGTACCGTGCCCGTCGTCGTCGCAAGGCTCGGTCAGGTTCAAGCCGCAAGAGTTGGAGCCGCCGTTGATGAGGGCATGGATGGCGTCGTGCCAGTTGTAGTTGTGGTCGGCAGAAGAACCGTTCCAGCCCCGGTACTGGTCTATGAGGGCCGGGTGCTCCCATTCGTAGCCGGTGTCCTGACCGCCAACGACCACGCCGGTACCGGTGTACCCCAGCCCCCACACATCGTCGGCATTTATCTTGGTCAGTCCCCAAGTGTTGGAGTTCGGGGTGATCCGGCCGGTAACCACCGCTTCGGACTCTTGTGGCGCTCGGCTCAAGTGCAGCACGGGATTGTCCTCCACCCGCGCCACTTCGGGCATTTCGGCCAGCCGGAGCACCAGATCGGCGCGGCCTCGGGACCAAAGCGCGTTCACGATCCAGAAGGATTGCATGGGCGCAGCGGCCTGGCGCAGCACATCGCGTACGGGGCCTTGGGTGCGTTCGGCCGTTTCCAGCAGGGTTTCGTACACATAGCGGCCTTTGTCCTCCTTTCGCCAAAACCGAGAAGCGTTTCGTACATCGGCCTGTTCGCGCAGGATCACGAGAAACTCGGCGGAAGCGCCAACCTCTATTTTTTTCAACAGGCTGGAATCTATTTTTTCAATGCCGGATTGCGCAGCAACCGTCAAGGCGCCAAGGGAAAAAACAACAAAAAAAAGTAGACGATGCATGAAAACCTTCGACTTGAACAGGCGTTCCGGGAGGGCGGTGTTTTGGCCCGACGAAAGTACGCCCATTCCAGAAAAATACCGCGTTCTTTGTCGCGAGCGTACAAAAACACATGCTACAAGACCGCTTCGGAAGAGTACACGATTACCTGCGCATCTCCCTCACGGACGCGTGCAACATGCGCTGCTTGTATTGCATGCCGGAAGAAAAGACGCCATGTCTGCCCGCTGGCCGGCTTATGTCGGCGGTGGAAATCGAGACGCTTGCCCGCGTTTTTGTGAACCTCGGCGTTCGGAAAATCCGGCTGACCGGCGGCGAGCCGCTGGTGCGCAAGGAAGCCCGGGAAATCATCGAGCGGCTGTCCCAATTCCCGGTCGAACTGACCCTGACCACCAACGGCGTGCTGGCCGACGAATTCCTCGACACGTTTGTCCGGGCAGGCGTCCGGTCCCTGAACGTGAGCATGGACTCCCTGCGCCCGGAAGTGTTTTTTTCCATTACAAAACGGGACTACGGCGAGCGGGTGCGGCAGAACATCCTGCTGCTGCTGAATGCAGGGTTGCATGTAAAAATCAACTCGGTGGTGATGCGCGGAGTCAACGACCATGAAGTATCCGATTTTGTCGAACTGACTCGGCACCTGCCGCTGCACGTGCGGTTTATCGAGTTCATGCCGTTCCATGGAAATCAATGGGAGCATCAAAAAGTGGTGCCGGCGGCTGAACTGCTGGATCGGATCGGCGAGGATTTTGAATTTGTAAAACTCAGGGACGGGGTTCACGATACCGCCAAAAAATTCAAGGTGCTCAACCACACCGGTACGTTTGCCCTGATCAATACCATGAGCGCCCCGTTTTGTGCGGGATGCAACCGGCTGCGACTGACCGCCGACGGGAAAATGAAAAACTGCCTGTTTTCTCAAAACGAAATGGACCTGCTGACCCCGCTGCGAAACGGCCTGGACGTGGAGCCGCTCATCCACGACTGCCTAAGCCAAAAGGCGAAGGAACTGGGCGGCCAGTTGCAGCCGGACTACCACCAGAATGATCCGGAAGTGTTGAAAAACCGCAGCATGATCGCCATTGGCGGATAAGCACAAAAACTGAATCGCAGATGATTTCCGTAACCGAAGCAAAAAAACGCATCGCTGAAAACACCCGCTTGTTGTCCGCCGTCGCATTGCCGCTCCCAGAGGCAGCGGGCATGGTTTTGGCCGAGGATGTCCGCTCGGAAATAGACGTGCCGCCCTTCGATCAATCGGCCATGGACGGCTATGCGGTCCGGTTTGACGACCTGGCTACGAGGCAACCGCTGCGGGTGATTGGCGTGGCGCCCGCTGGAGTTCGGTCAACTCAAATCCCGGCGAGAGGCGAAGCCTTGCGGATTTTCACCGGCGCGCCCGTCCCCGATGGCGCCGACACCGTGGTGATACAAGAGCGCGTCATCATCGTCGGGGACCACATCCGGATAGAGGATCATTTGCTCCAGCGCGGCGACAATGTGCGCCCGCGCGCTTCTCAGACCGGGAAGGGAGAACTTGCTTTGCCAGTCGGCGCAAAACTGACTCCGGGCGCTGTCGGATTTCTGGCAGGCTTGGGAGTCGAAACGGTGCGCGTGTGGGCAAAACCCCGGATTTGCCTGCTCATCACCGGCACGGAACTGGCAGCCCCAGGCAGCCCGCTCCAGCCCGGACAGGTGTATGAAAGCAACTCTTTTGCTTTGGTCGCCGCCCTGCGGGAAATGCACATCGAACCCACGCTGGTTTTCCGCACCGACGACGACGAATCCCGGATCACAGGATACTTGAAAACGGCCATCGAGACCTGCGACATCCTGATCGCCACCGGAGGGATTTCCGTGGGCGACCACGATCTGGTCAAAAAAGCCATGGAAAACTGCGACGTGGAAACGGTGTTTTACAAAGTGAAACAACGCCCCGGCAAGCCGCTATTTTTCGGAAAAAAAGACAAGGTGCTTTTGTTCGGTTTGCCCGGCAATCCGGCCTCTGTGCTGACCTGTTTTTACGAATACGTGGCGCCGGCGATTCATCAAATGACCGGGGGCGCCACGCTTGCGTTGCGTTTGCAAACCAGGTTTTTGGCCAGTGATTTTTCAAAAAAACAGGGACTTACATTTTTCCTGAAAGGCCGGCTGGCCGGTGACGCGGCGCTTCCCCTGCATGCGCAGGAGTCGTATCGGATGAATTCCTTTGCAGCCGCCGATTGCCTGATCGTATTGGAAGAAGACAGAGCCGAATACCGAAAGGGCGAAGTCGTGGAAGTACACCTGCTCCCTGGGGCATGAAAAAGGGAACCCAAACATGGAGCACGAGATAAGTATGTTGTTTCTGGTTTTGCTGATGCTGGTGGCGTTTCTGTATTCCTCTGTGGGGCACGGCGGTGCCAGCGGGTACCTGACGCTCATGGCCTTATTCGGGTTCGCGCCGGAAGTAATGAAACCGACTGCCTTGCTGCTGAACATTTTCGTCTCCGCAATCGCTTTTTTGCACTACTATCGAAGTGGTTTTTTTTCCTGGAAATTATTTTGGCCCCTGGCGCTTACCGCTATTCCGGCCGCGTACATCGGCGGTCTGACAACGCCGCCTGCGGCGCTGTACAAAAAACTTTTGGGCGTTTTTTTATTGATAACGGCCATCCGCTTTATCTTGCCACTGGAACACCAAAGAACCACGCCCAATAGTATGAACCTGTACTGGGCCTTGCTGATCGGAGCAATTATTGGCCTGTTCTCAGGCATGATCGGTATCGGTGGAGGCATCATTCTGTCGCCGTTTTTGATCCTGCTGGGCTGGGCCAACCTGAAACAGGCCGCCGCAGTGAGCGCGCTGTTTATTTTGGCCAATTCAATCTCGGGATTGGGCGGACAGATGCAGCAAGGGATTCATTTCAGCCAGGATATGCTACTCTTTGTCGGGGTTGCCTTGGTCGGTGGTATCAGTGGTTCGTACTTCGGGGCATTTCGGTTCAATCAAAAAACACTAAAGATCAGCCTTTCGATCGTCCTCCTGATCGCTTCACTGAAACTGCTCTTTTTTTCCTGAAATTATGAAAGTAACAATACTTGCATTTGGAAGGCTGGTCGACCTCCTCCCGCAACAGGAATGGGAAGTGACCGATTTGGAAACGGTCGGTTCGGTACGCCGGCAGATGGAGGAACAATTCCCCGCGCTGAAAAATATGCGCTATCGGATTGCCGTGGACAAACAATTAGTCACAGACGATACTCCACTCCGAGAGGGCTCAGTGGTGGCATTGTTGCCGCCGTTTTCGGGAGGATAAAAGTAGCGATGAGCGATAAGTGACGAGCCTTTTTCAAACTCGTTACGCGCCCTTTTACTAACATAAAACATGTCCACAGTCAACACATCACGCTACCAAAAGCAAATCCTGCTGCCAGAATTGGGAGAAGCCGGACAACGCCGGCTTTCCGAGGCAAGGGTGTTGGTGGTGGGCGTCGGCGGACTGGGTTGCCCGGCCCTGCTGTACCTGGTGGCGGCAGGTGTCGGTTGTATCGGAATCGCGGATTTCGATGTGGTGGAATTATCCAATTTGCACCGACAAATTCTATATCAGGCCGGGGATGTGGGCAAACCCAAAGTGGACGTGGCTGCCGAATGTTTGTTGAGGCTAAATCCCGACTTGCGGGTGATTGTTTTCCGGGAAGCAATCGGCACCGAAAATGCGCTGGAAATTTTTTCAGGCTTCGATATCGTGGTGGACGGATCGGACAATTTCCCCACGCGGTATTTGGCCAACGACGCTTGCGTGTTACTGGACAAACCACTCGTGTACGGCTCGGTGTACCGGTTCGAAGGCCAGGTCGGCATTTTCAATGTGATGGAAAACGGCGTAAAAACCAGTTACCGCGACCTGTTCCCCGAGCCACCCGACCCTTGGGAAGTGGCCGACTGCAATGAGGCTGGCGTTATCGGCGTCGTGCCCGGCATCATCGGCGCCATGCAGGCAAACGAGGTCATAAAAATCATCACCGGCGCGGGCAAACCGCTGTACAACCGCCTGCTGACCTACCATGCCCTGAACAATTCCCTGCACGAACTTGATATTTTACCCCACCCGGACGCGTCATTGCATGCACCGAAAACCGCAGAGGCGTTTCAAAATATGGACTACGACTGGTTTTGTCAGTCGGCTTCGGATGCCTTCAGCCACCTTAGCGCTGCGGAATTCGATGCATTCCGCAGCGCCGAATCACCCCTAATGCTCGATGTCCGCAATCTGGACGAAATGCCCCGGGTGACGGAGTTCGAACACCTGCACATCCCGCTTTCCGAACTTGGCCGGAATTTGCATCGAATTGAAAAGAGTCGCCCCGTGGTCATTTTTTGCCAAACTGGCGTGCGGAGCATAACTGCCGCCAACATGATTGCCGGCAGGCTGGGACACCCCCGCGTGTACAACTTAAAAGGAGGAATTGTACAATGGAAAACAAATCAGTAAGCCTAGAGGGCGGCCACCGCCACAAGCAGGTTTTTGTGGAAGGCCCCATCGCGCCCGCATTTGTGGGCGAATCCATCGCCAAACACAGCACGAAGACCAATATCGGCGCGCACAGCATTTTTCTCGGGCAGGTGCGAAACGATGTGCTTGACGGCCGAGAAGTGGTGGCCATCGAATACTCCGCTTACGCAGATATGGCGGAGGAAAAATTCCACGAAATCCGGGAGGAAACGTTCGCCAAATACCCGCTCACCTGCATGCATATTTACCACAGTCTCGGAAGGGTAGGGGCGGGCGAAATTAGTTTGTTTGTGTTCACGTCTGGGGTACACCGGCGCGAAGCCATAGATGCCTGCAACGAGATCGTCGAGCGCATCAAGCAGGAAGTGCCCGTGTGGGGCAAGGAAATTTTCAAAGACGACACCTATTCCTGGAAAGAAAACAAGTAGCCGCCATGGTCAACATCACCAACAAGACAAAAACACACCGCTCGGCCATCGCGCAGGCCATCGTGCGGGTAAGCAAACAGGAAACCATTGATGCCGTTTTGAACAAAACCGTGCCCAAGGGCGACGTGCTGGAGGCCGGACGCGTGGCGGGCCTGTTCGGCATCAAACGCACCAGCGACATGATCCCCGACTGCCACCCGCTGCCGGTGGAGTTCGCCGCCGTGCGCTTTTCGATTGACGGATTCGACATCGCCATCGAAACCGAGGTACACACCATTTACCGGACGGGTGTGGAGGTGGAAGCCATGCACGGCGCCTCGGTGACGGCCCTCACGCTGTACGACATGCTCAAGCCGATTGACAAGGGAATCGAAATCCGGAGCATCAAACTCGTGGACAAAAAAGGCGGCAAATCGCAATACAACGACCAACTCAAACGCCGCCTGCGTGCTGCCGTGGTGGTGTGCTCCGACAGCATTTCCGCAGACCAAAAAGAAGACCGCGCCGGGCAAGCTATTGCGGAAAAACTGCGGCAATACCCGGTGGATATCGCTGATTTTGTGGTAGTCCCAGATGAAGTTGCAGAAATCCGGCAAGTGGTGCAGACGCTGTACGACAAGGGCACCGACCTCCTTGTGCTGACCGGCGGCACGGGCTTGTCGGATCGGGACGTGACGCCGGAGGCCATTCGCCCCATGCTCGACCGGGAAATACCGGGCATTGCCGAAGCGGCCCGGAGTTACGGGCAGGAACACACGCCCTACGCCATGCTGTCGCGGAGCCTGGCTGGCTTGAAAGGAAAGACACTGATACTTGCGCTACCGGGTTCCACCCGAGGGGCGCAGGAAAGTATGGACGCGCTGTTTCCGTACGTGCTGCATCTGTTCAAAATCATGGAGCATTCCAGCCACGATTGAAGCGGTATGTTTCGTGTACCCGTTTTTGTCATCCCGAAGGGATCCGCCCACGCTACGAGGGTCATGCTGTTTCCGGTGATCTTTGCCGTCAGCGTGTTTGTTTTTAAGATGACGGCTTGCCAATCCCCGCCACAGCCCATCCAGCCGGCGTTTTTTCACTGGCAAAACCGGCTCGCACTGACTCCACCGGAAACCGCCCTGCTCGACAGCCTCCACTGCCAAATACTGTACGTCAAGTTTCTCGACATCGCCAAAGACCCCGACGGCACCATCCGCCCCTATTCCCTGTTGGCGGTAGGCGACACCGCCGGACTCGCCGGGCGAACGATCATCCCCTGTGTATTCATCACCAACAATGTGTTTCAGCATATTTCCGAGGAAAAACTGGACTGGCTGACCCAAAAAACCGCGACAGCAATTACCAACATCAAAGCACAATTCCCCCAATCAACCGCTCAACCACTCAACCAGTCAACCAGTCAACCAGTCAACCAGTCAACCAATCAACCAGCCAACCAATCAACCAGCCAACCAGTCAACCAACCCACCGAAATCCAGTTCGACTGCGACTGGACGGAAGGCACCCGCGCGGCATTTTTTTCTTTTCTGAAAAAAATACGCCCACTCCTGCCGCCAGGCACGCGCCTTAGTGCCACCATCCGTCTGCATCAGTATAAATTTCCCGACCGCACGGGCGTGCCGCCCGTGGATCGCGGCCTGCTGATGCTGTACAATACCGGCGACATCCACGACCCGGAAGAAACCAATTCCATATTCCAGCCCGCCGCCGCCGAAAAATACCTGCATGGCGCTCCCCCGAAGTATCCCTTGCCGCTGGACGTGGCCCTGCCCGCCTTTTCTTGGGCGCTGATCTACCGCGACGGCGACCTGTGGAAAATCGTCCCCAACCTTAAACCCCCTCAAAACTCAAAACTCAAAACTCAAAACCCCAAACTGCCCTACCTTCGCCCGGACGATCTGGTGCGCTTCGAATCGGTGGATACGGGTTTGTTGCGGCAAGCGGCAATACTCGCTACCGAAATCCAACTGGCTGAAGATGCCCGTGTGGCGTTTTTTCACTTGGACACCTCGACAGCGCGGCGCTATCCGGTCGGTTATTTACGATCCTTATGCGACACGATCAACAGCAACAGGTAACTGTAACCCCGCCCTCGGTCTCTCTTCGTCCGGCAAGAAGAACCGGGATTGGGCTTTTGCTCATCGCTCATCGCTCATCGCTCATCGCTCTGATTCTCCTGCTCCTTTTTTTGCCCGCGCACCGCTCCGTGCCCGAACAGCCGCCCACCGGCGCTTGTGATCCGGGCGCGCCGGCTTTCACGGGCTACACGTTCCTGTTGCCCGACATCGTGAATAAAAACGCTGCCTACGCGCCGTTTTTCACCACCTGGGACGACTACTACGAGCGCTACTACTTCAGCAAAGACCTCCAGCGGGAAGACAACATCGCGGAGTGGATAGAACGGTTTTGCGGCATACCCATACCTGCCGATGTGGAGTACGTGGTGTACCAGGCCAGCGAAAACGAACTGCTCGCCCTGCGCGACGTGGCTGTTGTGAAAGGGGAGGCTGCCCAACTGCCCTACATGCTGGGCGGCAACACCTTTGCCGAAGTGCTGGCCTACAACGGTTGTGTGGAGGCCTTGGACTACCTCGTGTTTGCCAAACAGTGCGAGCCGCACGTCGTGTCGTTCGGCGACGGCTGGGTACGCGCCGAGCGCGACAAGGAACTTATGCTGACCCTGATCGAAGAGGGTAAAGCGCGGTTCATGCAAACGAAATCCCATTTTTTCAAACAGCGCTATGCCTACCAGATCGTCCGGCTGGCCCACTACGCCGGGCAGTGGCAACTGACGGTAGACCTGTACAACTACCTGTTGCCCAAGTACGACCGCCCCAAGCCCAGCATCGTATATTTCTGGACGCTGGGGCACCTCGCCGGAGCCTTGCAGCAATTAGGCAAAACCGCCGATGCGGCCTATCGCTACTCGATCGTGTTCCGAAACTGCAAATCGAAGCGGATACAGGCCTTCCGCAGTTTTCGACTGCAGGACAAAACGGACTGGGAAAATGCCCTGCGTATGTGTCAAACCGATGTCGAACGCGCCACGCTTTACCTGCTGCGCGCGGGCACATCCGGAACCTACCTCGTGGAAGATTTGGAAACGATCTATCGCCTCGACCCGGAAAGTCCACATCTCGAATTGCTATTGGTCGGTACGGTGCAGCAGTTGGAGCGCGTGTTCCTGCGCACGCCCGTCACCGAGCGCAAGTACGGCGTCAAGCGCAGGATGGAACAGCGGGAAGCGGCCGCCAAACGCCTACTCGCCCTGCAGCGGTTCGTGCGGAGAGTGGCCAAGGAGGCCGAAACGCCCAACCCAAAGCTGTGGCAGGCAATGACGGGCTACCTCGAACTGCTGGCCGGCGACCGGTACGCGGCACAAAAATCGTTCGACCTTTTGCGGAGCAAATTGAGTAGGTTCAATGCTTATGACAAGGGGCTGAGCCGGCAACTGGACATCTGGGAACTCCTGCGCGAAATTCTCGATCTCGACGGCTCCTCGGCGACGGCAGACCAGGCTTCGTTTCGTATTCGAAGTTATGACACGTTCAAGACCGTGCCGAGTTTCGAGCCTTTTTTGCAGGATTTTCTGTCGGCCCGATACGCTGAAAGTGCCCACCCCGGCAAGGCAATCCTTGCCGCATACGAGCCGGAGGCCATCATGTACAATCCCCGGCCGGATGTGCTGGACGACCTGCTCGAAGTGGCCCGTTCGAGCGACCCGACCCTCTTGGAACGCGCCATGCAGATAGACACCAACCCCAATCAGATCATCGCCCGGTTGCTGGAGATCAAAGGGGCGTACCTGTTCAGTGTCGGCCAACCGGAGGCGGCCTTGTCGGTACTGCGCGAGATACCGGCCACGGAGGATGCCCGGATGCCGCGGTTCAGCCCGTTTAAGGAGGTTTTTGATGAAAAAATCCACCGTCCGATCAACGACTCGCTTTTGCTTACCCGCCGGGAGATTGTGGAAAAATTGCTCGGCTACGAGTTCAAGGCCAAAGCGGCGGTAGCCATGAAAGACCCGGTCGGTTCTTGGTACTACTACCTCATCGGGCTGGGCTACTACAACATGTCGTATTTCGGCTACGAGTGGGAGGCGATGGATTTTTACCGCAGCGGGCACAACTGGAACCGCTTGGCGCAGGGGCCGATTTTTCCGCTGCGCAATTCCCCGCATGGCAACCGCGAAAATACCGACATCAGTATGGCGCTCGGTTTTTTTGAAAAAGCCCTGGCAGAAGCCCGAAACCCCGAACTGGCTGCCCGTGCAGCGTTCATGGCCGCTCGCTGCCAGCAAAAGCAGTGGTTCTGCCATCCCGACTGTACCTACCGCCCCGGCAGCAGGGCCGTGCCCATCCTGCCAGAAGCCTACCGGGGCAACTATGACCGCCTCCGGCGCTACCAAAATTCGGATTTTTACAAACAGATCGTGCAGGAGTGCAAATGGCTGGCGTACTATCAGTAGTTTTTGGGTGTCCAGCGGACGTATGGTGAGCGGTCTTGGAGGTTGAAATAGCGGCGGGGGAGTTCATCGAACCGGTAGTTTTTGAATTCGCCGAGGAAGAGCGTCGGTTGCGCAAGCAGCGTGTCGAAGCGTTCAGAGGCTTCGTCCACGAGGATGCAACGGGCGCTGTCGGGGTGTTCGAGCGCGGAAAGGAGCAAAAACTCGTAGGCCGTTCCCCACGACAGGATGAGCGTGTCCATGGGAACTTGCGTTTCGGTGAGCAATAGTTTCCGGTGTTCGAGGCGGGCGGTTTTTTGCAAAAAATCCTGTTCCCAACGCAATCGATCGGTCCAGGGTTGGTGCGCTGCCCCGATCCGCAGCAGTCCGACAGCCGCAATGGCCGCCACCGGTATCCAGTACAGTTTTTCGGGCAACAGCCCCGGCAGCACACCGAATACAAACGGTACGGCGACAAACACGCCGAGCGGCAGGTACAGGTTTTCGAGGTAAAACTGGTTGTCGCCGCTGTGAAACGGGACGTTGACCAAGATGACAAACCCGACCGGGGCAAGAGCGACGAGCATGGCCCGCCACCATTGTTTTTTCCAGATAAAAAATACCGTGTTGAGCAGGGCAAGGGCCGGGATCATGTAATAATCGGTGGCACACCACTGTAAAAAATCGCGATTGCTCTGAATATCGAACCAGTTTGGCCAGAGTTCGCCAAACGCCTTGGCCCGTTCGAGTGCCTGCGCATCGTACCAATCGAGTTTCAACACCTTGTATTTTACAAGGGCAATAGCGGCAAAAAATGCCAGCGTCAGCAGGTACAACGGCTTGAGCCTGAATCCGGACGAAGTGTTCGGTTGAGAATCATCGTGTTGCTCCAGGAGAAAATAAGCACCGCAAAAAAACATGGCGTGCAACACCATTGGGTGGAAATAAAACGCCGTTGCAGCGGCGGCGATCAAGAGAGGGAACTGCCACCAACGCAGCGCTCGGAGTCGTTCTTTTTGGTGTACCCAGGCCAAAATCAGGATCAAAAAAGCCAGCCCTTGTGGCATTTCCGACAACCAGTAAAAGGTGTGCGTGGTCATGGCCGTGGAAATCAGGATCAGAACAAGTCCCCATTTCCATTGCCGTAAACCAATGGCTGCCAGCAAAAAAATTCCAAAGTAGTACAGGACATGTCCCAGCGAGTAGCTCAGTAGCACGCCTTGGAGGGGTAGCCCCAGAGCCTGTGCCGCCCAGGCGAAAACTTGGGTTCCGGCAGCGCCGAAGCGCCCGCTTTGGATTTGCAGTTCGCCGGTGCGCAGAATATGAAAAGTCTGGAATGCCATGTCCAGCACGACCATCCGTTCTCGGTAAAAAACGGCTGCCAGCACCAGCAGTACCGCATAAACTGCCATGCCGACACGAAGGGTAGGGGAGTGGACGGGCGTGCGATTAGCCATGAAAATGAATTGTTTGTGTGGAGTTCACTTTCTCTTTTTGGGAAACAGAAACTGCATCAAATAGACGGAAAACTGATACGAGAGCCATGCCTTGAACAGGTGCCAGCGGTTGGAAAACTCGGGCATGTTTTCTTTGGTCACTTCCGTGCAACGGTGGAGCAACAGGTCGTCTATGTACGCGCAAAAGTATTTGGTAAATGCCGGATCGGCAATGTCCACATTGAGTTCCAGGCTGCGAAAACGGCTTAGCGGGTTGAGGTTGTAGGAACCGATGGATGCCCATTGGCCGTCTACCAGAATTGTTTTGCCGTGCATGACCGATTTTTCCCAATGAAAAACACGGATACCTTTTTTGAGCATCCAATATGCCAGGTACTGCTCGGCCCACCGAGCCAAAGGCACGTCGGATGGGCCGGTGAGCAGCATACGCACGGTCACCCCGCGTCGGGCCGCAGCCGACAAGCGTTTGCGCACCACGCGTCCGGGAAGCAGGTAACTGGCCACGATAACCAAGGACTCCCGGGCAGTGGATATTCCCTTGGCGTAGCTCTGATAAATCTCTGTTTTGCGGCGTATCCAGTCGTTCAACCGAAACCGAACCAGCCCGTCGCGAGGAGGATCGGGCAGGAATGCCGTTTTTTTTCTCCATTTGACGGAAAAGCGTGTCTTCCAATATTGGTGACGGTAGATGTCCGAGCACAAATCGTGCAGGTCATGGCAAACATCCCCCTCGATCTGCACCGCAAAATCGAGCCATGCGGGCACTTCTGGGCTGCCCCGGTATTTGTCGGCAATGTTGATGCCGCCCACCAACGCGGTTCGCCGATCAACGACGACCACTTTTTGGTGCAGCGTGCGCCCGCCCTGCCATTTAAGGATGGAGACGACGTGTTTGAAAAATCGAAACCGAATGCCGGCACCCCGAAGATCGCTGATAAAGGCCTTGGGCAACTCTTTCGAACCATGGCCGTCTGCCATGACCCAAACCGAGACACCGCGCCGGGCTGCCCGTTTTAGGGCATCGGCGACCATGTGCCCTGTATCGTCGGCCACAAAAATATAGGTCTGAACATGCACCGTTTCCCGGGCATGATCCAGAAGGTGTGCCAAGCGGGCAAAAAAATCCGCCCCGCTCAGGACGAGCGCAATGGAGTCGGCTGGTTGGTAGGCGTTCATTTATGGTGTCAGGTTCAAACGGGTCATCATCGGCAGAAAAAGGGATTTGGGCGAAGAAGTAGGCCACAGGTTTGCCCGAACCGCCCTACTTTGCGGGCGTTTCACAAAATCCCGATTATCATTTTTCAATTTCATTCAACCATGCGTGCACTGTTCAGCCTCCTCACCGTACTGCTCACCACGGCGTTTTTCGTGGTCGGCATTGTTTACCTTATTGCCCGAACCTTTGGCCAGATCGCTTGGAACCCTGAAAGCAAGGCGTTCAAGCGTATGCTGGACAGGCTTCGCGGCCGGTTGCAAGCGGTAAGGACGGATCTGGTTCCCTGGGATCATGAGATGCTGGGCCTGATGTCGCTCAACCGGGCCAACGAACGGAAGCCAGGCTGGTTCAATCCATTTTCGACAGGCCAAATTACGACGATTTACCAAGAGCCGGTAGTGGCGTTTGTGACCATGCAAACCGGCAAGGTCAGCGTGACGGTGGCGCGGACAAGCGACCGGGAGTTTGTATTTCGGAAAAAGGACAAGGAAACGGAAATCTGGCACAATGGCGTTCCATTCGGCCTGTATGCGGGAGGCGTCCTGCTGGCTCCGGGCAAGGGCGCCAAACTGCTTGCACGATTGGAACACAAGCCCGACGAAGTACATTCGTCACTGATTTTGGGCAATGCCAAAGCGGTGGTTTTGAGCAACGCCGAACACGCAAGCGGCCCGAATCCAAGGGCCATGACCTTGGTGCAGGAGCTCGACCCGGAATCGGAAAACATTGCACTGGCGATGGCATTGCTTCGGCTGCTCGCTTGACCGCCTTGCCCGGTTGCCCGTTCAAATTTGCCGCTGAATCGTGAACGAAAAACCAAATTGTGGCAAACTGTTCGAGGAAAAAGGTCATTCTGAAAGCCTCGTTGGGAGCACGATCGGTCCGGAATTCCACGTTAATCAAAATGTTGATAATCAGATTTTTGAAATTTATTTATCCAGATTTTTGATTTTTTTTCTCGCGTTTTTAAGTCGCGAAGTGTCCTGAACGCTCGCTGAAGCCCCCGCTACTTTCGCCTCATAATTGATTGTTAAAAACAACCAAACTATGAGAGAAAGTAGGATTGAAAACCAACAGTGCCCCTTTGTTTCGCTGGCCGAGACACCTTTTGCCGGGGCAATCCGGTCTGTATTTTTGGACGGGAACATCAAGGTGTTTTTGTTGATGGTCGGACTGAGCGGCCTTTTTTTGTTTGCTGCTCCGGGTACTGTTTGGGGACAGTGCAACCCGGCTGGGAACCCGACTCGGTACGAGTACACCATCAACCCGACCACCATGCTGAATATAGCAGGAATGCCTTTTTGCACGTCGCAGTCTATGGGCACAAACTGTTGTGGCGGACCATCATATCGTTGCCTTGATCTGGTTTTCAACCTCGAAGACGGACCTATGGGTGAAGAGTTCAGCCCGAATTGCCAGGGCATCGTCAATTTGATGACGGCCCAGGGCAATTTTGATGCGTTGTATTTCAACATAGGGACACCCGACCCGGCGGGTAATTCCACCAACTGTGCTTCACCGATCAATATCGGCAACAACCATACGATTTCCGTTGACCTGACCGGCAACAACATGGGCCAGATCGTAGTGGAACTGACCGTGGTCAGCAATATGGGCGTGACGATTTTCAATTCGAGCCAGACGGCCAACCCCGGCCAGGCTGTGATCTTGACCATGTGCAAGCCCGGCTTCGGATGCCTCGAGGATGAAATCGTGTTCGGATGCTGTGATGTGGAAGGCTCCATGACCTTGTTGACCGGCGCTTCGAACAACATTTGCATCGGCGATTCCACGGCGCTGAAATTTACCGGCATGAACGGCACGGCACCCTACACGGTTACCGTCCGCGCCGCCACATCCACGGATACCTCTTATTTTGATGTGGTCATTGCCGACGATATGGACGGCAATCCCAACATGGACATGGATACGGTTTTTGTACATCCTACGGATACCACGACCTATACCGCAATTAGTGTGGAAGATGACAACGGCTGCGCTCAGCCCATATCCAGTGCTTCCATTACTATAAATGTAAATCCGTTGCCTGAAATCACCCTGACCGCAACTGCTCCAAACGCGGCTATATGCGGAGATGTGGTAGACATCACCATTGAAACCACGAACGGCTTCGATGATCTGATCTCCCTTCAGTATAGCGTGAACTGGAACGAAACACAACTGAAATACCTCAGCCACACTGCGCTGCAAATCGGTGGCGGGGCCCCCTCGATCGGAACAGCCAATGCGTTATCCAATGGCGAACTGACCTATTCGTGGTCTGCCCCGGGAAGCGGAGCCACGCTTGCGGACGGAACGACATTGCTCACCATCACCATGCAAGTTCTGGGCAGCGGAGGTAGCGCTTTTGTTGACCTGACAGGCACGCCGTTGGCCTTCGAAGTGAGCGATGAAAATTTGTGCATGGGTACGGTCATCCCCCAGAACCAAGTGGATATTGCCCTGAACCCCATCGAGGTGACCTGCCCTGACGACTTCCCGATTTGTGAGTCGGCGCTTCCGCTCGACTTGACGACACTCGCGGTCTCCCCGTTGGGCGGCACTTTCAGCGGCCCCGGCGTGACGGGCAATTCCTTCAGTGCCGCAGCCGGAACCACCAGCACGATCACTTATGTGTACACGAACGTGGACACCGATTGCACGGACTCCTGTTCATTCGACATAACCGTAGTGGCCACTCCAGGGGTAGATCCGGTGGACGACCAAACTTTTTGTGCGGGCGACGACGTGGCGCAACTAGATTTTACCAGCAATGTGCCGGGGGCTTCCTTCTCCTGGACGCGTACGCCGGAGCCAATCGGCCTCCCGGCCACTTCTGGTGGCAATTTTGTGCCAACATTCACGGCCGCCAACGTCGGAATATCTCCCCTGACCAGCACATTTACGGTGACGGCATCGTTTACCGCCAACGGCTTGACTTGCACGAGTACGCCTATCGAATTCGAGATTACGGTAAACCCGATCCCGAATGTGGAGCCTGTGGACAACCAGACGGTGTGCAACGGAGAACAAACCGATGCCGTGCTTTTTGTCGGCAATGTGCCCGGCACGGTGTTCAACTGGGCCAACGACGAACCGTCCATTGGCTTGGCTGCTTCCGGTTCGGGGGATATTCTGCCCTTTACGGCAATCAACAACACAAACGCAGTGGTCGTGGCTACGATCACGGTCACGCCGTCGTTCACCTTCGGTGGTGCAACATGCACGGGTACGCCTGTTACATTTACTATTACCGTAAACCCGGCACCGGGCGTGAACGCCGTACCAGACCAGACGGTTTGCGAGAGCGATAATGTTCCCCAGATCGTCTTCTCGGGAAATACACCTGGTGCCACATATTCGTGGACGCGCACTCCGGAATCCATCGGCTTGCCTGCGGTATCCGGCGACAACTTTGTTCCGGCGTTTGTGGCTGCCAATGCGGGCAATACTCCCCTGACAAGCACCTTCACGGTAACGCCTTCGTTCACCGCCAACGGAGTAACGTGCATGGGCACTTCCATCGAGTTCGACATCACCGTGAACCCTGATCCGGCAGTTGACCCTGTCCTAAACCAAACGGTGTGCAACAACACGCCGACGACCCCGGTCGTATTCAGCGGCCCGGTCGCGGGCACGGTGTTCAACTGGACGAACGACAATATGTCCATCGGACTCGCCGCTTCGGGGACGGGAAGCATCCCGGCATTTCTTGCCTTGAACAATACGACGGTTCCGGTGACGGCCACGATAACCGTCACCCCCGTTTTCACCAACAACAGTGTCGAATGTTCCGGGCTTCCGCTTGTGTTCACGATCACCGTGAACCCGACACCCACCGTCGCTCCAATTGCCAATCAACTGGTGTGCGGCGGCGAAACGACAGCGGCGGTAGTCTTCGTCGGAACGGTGCCCGGCACCGTGTTCGAATGGACGAACAACAACCCGTCCATTGGGTTGGCTGCGTCTGGTTCGGGGAATATTGCGACGTTTGTTGCGATAAATGCCGGCAATACCCCGCAAGTAGCCACCATAACCGTCACGCCGACGTTCACCTTCAATGGGGTGACGTGCTCCGGTACGCCGATCCTGTTCACGATCACCGTAGATCCGCGTCCGACCGTTTTTGCAGGTTTTGATCAGACTATTTGCCAGGATCAGGTTGCCGTGTTGATTGCCACGCTCGGCGGAGGCGCCACGGGCGGCACCTGGACGGGCGGCTCCGGAACGTTTTCCAATCCCAATTCTCCAAATACGAACTACACCCCTGCGCCCGCCGAGTACGGTACCACGGTAAAACTGGCCTTCACGACCAATGATCCGGTAGGTCCGTGCCCGTTTGCATCCGACACCGTGGCGGTGACGATCAACACGCTGCCCATCGTGAATGCCGGGATTGACATCATGATTTGCAAAGACGAAAACCTCGACCTGAGCGAATTGGGCGCATCCATTCTGGCAAACGGCAGCGGAATCACGACAGGTACCTGGAGCACCACCGGTACCGGTACGTTTCAGCCCAACAACGCGTTCCCGCCCGGTGCTACGACCTACATTCCCAGTGCTTCCGACCGCACGGCGGGTTCAGTACAGCTCACGCTGACCAGCGCCGACCCTGCCGGGCCATGCAATTCGGTTTCCGACCAGGTGATCCTGTCGTTCCAGCCGGCTGGCGGACTAGCATGCAACGATAACGTTCAGGTTGCCTTGGGGGAAACAGGTATGGAAGAAATTACGCCCGACGTTGTCCTCGAAGCGCCCTATCCTGCCGGCATGTACAAGGTGGAGGTGTTTGTCAACGGGATCAACATCGGGAACAAAGTGGACTGCTCCCACATCGGCAAAAACGTCGTGGTCAAGGTCACGGACGAATGTTCCGGCGTGTTTTGCATGACGACTATTTCCGTGGTGGACAACCTGGCACCCAAGGTAATCTGCACGGACATCGTGTTGAACTGCGCCATAACCGACTTTTCGCCCGCATACCTCGCTACCGTACTCGGTATCCCGAACGTGTACCCGCAGGTGGAGGAAAACTGCGCCCAGTACACCCTGTCGCGCAGCGATACCTGGCACGATTTGACCTGTGCCGACCAGTACATCGGGTACGCCCGGCGGGTCTGGACGGCCACCGATGCAAGCGGCAACAAAGGCACCTGCACGCAATTCATTTATTTTGAACAAAAAGGAATCGAAGACCTGACCCTGCCGGGCGATGTGACGCTGGAATGCAACAACGGTCCGGTGAACACGTCGCCGCAGGTCACCGGCGCGCCTTACCTGACAGATTTCGGCATCAACTTCCCAATCTGGCCGGGCGCCGGTTTCTGTAAACTGTCGGCCATTTTCACAGACAACAAACTGCCCTCCTGCGACGGCTCGTACGACATCATCCGCACTTGGACGATTTACGACGGCTGCAAGCCCACAACGCCCACGCCGCCCACGACCAATCCCAAGTATCACGTCCAGGTCATTCGTGTGACGGACAACACCGGCCCAGTGCTGGATTGCCCGACTGATCTCACCGTCAGTACCGACCCGCTGGCCTGTTGCGCCACAGTGGACCTGCCCGACATGTTTATCTACGATGCGTGCTCGAAGATTCGTTCAGCGGTAGCCCGTGTGGAAGTACGCCATCCGATCACCGGCGACGTGCTGATCACCTACGATGTTCCAGGCACCCTCACGACGTTCCCCGGCAACAACCCGAATGATCCCGACACCTTGGTGGTGTTTGGCTTCACGCCCTGTTTGCCCGAGGGCACGCATACGGTGACGTACCATGTGGAGGACAACTGCGGCAACACCAGCAACTGTTCGTTCGACCTGACCGTGGACGACCTGACGCCGCCCGTTCCCGCCTGCGACGAAATCACCCAGGTAGCGCTCGGCATTGACGGCATGAATTTCGTCAACGCGACCACCTTCGACGACGGCTCCTACGATGCCTGCTCGAACGTATATTTCAAGGCCCGCCGCCTGGAGGCGAATACCTGCCAGCCCAACGACTTGTTGTACGATCAGGTCAAGTTCTGTTGCGAGGACATCGGCGACACCATTCTGGTGGTACTGCGGGTGTACGACGCCAAACCGCCCGCCGGCCCGGTATCTTTGGATTTTGACAGCGGGAACTACAACGAATGCCAGGTGCAGGTGTACGTGGAGGACAAACTGAAGCCTACCTGCTCGGCGCCCGCGAACGTGACGGTCGCTTGCGAGAACTTCGACCCCACCCTTTGGGCGTATGGCATGGCTTCGGGCGTTGACAACTGCTGCATTGACACCGTGCTGACATTGGACAACTACAATTCGTTTGATACGGTGTGCAGTAAAGGCACCATCACGCGTACATTCCGCGTGGTGGACTGCGGTGGCCAATATACCACCTGCACGCAAAGCATCGTGGTCAACTACAACCAGAACTATTTCATTCGTTTCCCCAACGACTGGAACATCACGCAGTGCAACAGCGGATTCGACAACTTTGGTCAACCGGAGTTTTTCGGGGAGGACTGCGAATTGCTCGGCATTACGCACTCGGACGTGTTGTTCACCGTGGTGCCCGATGCGTGCTTCAAGATCGAACGCACCTGGACGATCATCAACTGGTGTACGTTCAATCCAAACCAACCCTGTATCGAAGTGCCCAACCCCAACCCGAACGCGCTGAACGACCACCCGTCCAATCTCGTTGGCCCGACGGTATCGCCAGCCGGAACCCCGGCCCCTTGGGCGCCCTCGAATGTGCGCATCAACCCGACCGATCTGCTGCCCACGAACTTCAGCACGTTCTGGTCGGCCAATGCCAACTGCTTTAAGTACAAACAGATCATCAAGATTACGGACAAAAAGGCTCCTGATATTCAATGCCCGACAGCACCCGTGGAGGTTTGCGACGAAACGACGAACAATCCGCAGCTGTGGAACGAAACCTATTGGTTCGACAACATGACGGGCAGCCACAACCTGTGCGAAGCGCCCGTGGACCTGTGCATTACTGCCACGGACGACTGTTCATTTTCGGATGTGAAAATCAAATACTTGCTGTTCCTCGACCTCGACAACAACGGCGATATGGAAACGGTCGTCAACAGCACCAATCCGCCGCCTCCGAACACCGTATTTTTTGGCAACGCGAACAACCCAAACTTCTCTGGAGGCACCCCGCGTGCGTTCGATGAGCGGCTGGTTGCGCTGAACCAAAAGTACCAGTTTGCGATCCAGACCTCCGTGTCGGGCAATGACAAGATCGCCTGCCTGCGCTGGAATACCCAGTTGCAGCCCAACGATTATGTGATCCCGGAACTGCCCTACGGCACGCACAAGATCAAATGGATCGTGGAGGACGGTTGCGGCAACGAAAAAGTGTGCGAGTACACGTTTGTGGTCGAGGATTGCAAAGCGCCCACGATTGCCTGCTTCAACGGCTTGAGCACCAACCTCATGCCGACCAAGATGATCGCGGTAGGGCCGCAAATTTTCGTGCAGGACGCAAACGACAATTGCTCACCGTTCAGCATGCTCATTTTCGGTATCCGCAAGGCCAACAGCGGCACCGGATTTCCGTTCAACCCCGACGGCACACCGCAAACGAGCGTGGTGTTCGACTGCACCAACCTCGGTTTCAACCTGGTGGAAATCTGGGTCATGGACTTGGCAGGAAACGCTGATTTTTGCAGCACCTATATCCATGTTCAGGACAACGCCGGGGTTTGCACGTCCAACAATGGCACCGTAGCTGGGATGTTGCAGACCGAAACCGGCCAAGGAGTGGAGGATGTGAATGTTCAGATCAAAGTATCCACGGCAACTGGGCAACCGACCTTGAGTACAAGCGCGACGACCGATCAGGACGGCTACTTCATTCAGCCCAATGCCCTGCCGCAAACATCGAACACGATCATCGAGCCGGTGAAGGACAACGACCCGCTGAACGGGGTGAGCACCTTCGACCTCGTGCTCATCAACAAGCATATCCTTGGGCTTCAACCGCTGGGATCGCCGTACAAGATGATCGCGGCGGATGCCAACGGCAGCCGTTCGATCACCACGGCCGACATCGTCGAATTGCGCAAGTTGATCCTCGGCATCTACACCGAACTGCCCAACAACACCTCCTGGAGGTTTGTGGACAAGAACTATGTGTTCCCCAACCCGAGCAATCCCTTCCAGGACATTTTCCCGGAAACAAAGGAGATCGTGGATCCGCTGACCCATCAGATGTACGAGGATTTTGTAGGGGTGAAAACCGGCGACGTGAACGGCAATGCCTTGAGCAACAGTTTTCTTCACACGGAAGAGCGGGCCATCGGCACCTTGTTGTTTGATGTGCAAAACCGCCTGGTGCAATCCGGCGAAACCTTCACCGTGGAACTGCGCCCAGCCGAACCGACTACCGGATACCAGTTCACGCTGTACCATCCCGGGCTGCAGGTGGTGGACGTGCGCCCCGGCGGCGGCATGGGCGCCGACAACTTCGGCATCTTCCCGAATGAGCAGTCCCTGACCGCATCGTATTTTTCCACCAGTTCGGCTGGCGGGTTTGCCGTCACCTTCCGGGCTATGTCATCCGGCTCGCTCAGCCAAATGTTGAGCATGTCCAGTCGGATCACGAGGGCGGAGGCGTATCGCGCGGATGCGACGAACACGGCAGATACCGTGCACGAACTGCTGGATGTGGCCATGCGCTTCCACTCGGACGAAACGCCGGCCACGGTCACGGGTGTTGGGCTCGAACTGTACCAGAACCAGCCCAACCCCTGGACCAACCGGACGCGCCTTGGGTTCCACTTGCCGGAACCTTCGGAGGCCGTGCTGACGGTGTTCGATGAGGCCGGAAAGGTGCTGTTCTCTCGCACCGAGACATTTGCCCGTGGGTACAACGCTGTTGTGGTGGACAATTCGGTGCTGAACGTGGCCAACGGGCTTATGTTCTACAAACTGGAGACGCCCACGGGTAGCGCCGTGCGCAGAATGATTAAAATGTAAGGCTCCCGTAATCGGTTTATCGGGCCGTACCAAATGTTGTTGGAAAAATTTATATCCAACCTTTTGGTGCGGCCTCTTTTTTTTGAAACCTTCGCACGTCGTTTTTCACAAATCCCGAACGCTATTCTCAAAACAGTTGACACGATGAAATCATCCGACTTTCAACCCTATGTAGCACCGGGCGATGTGTCCGTGCGGGAATTCACCCTTCGGGCCATTGTGCTGGGCGCTTTGTTCGGCGTATTGTTTGGCGCCGCCACGGTTTATCTGGCCCTCAAGGCAGGCCTTACGGTTTCGGCGTCCATCCCGATCGCAGTCATCGCCATTTCCCTGGGGCGCCGGTTTTTGAAGACCAGCATTTTGGAGAACAACATCATCCAAACGGCAGGCTCGGCGGGCGAGTCGGTGGCGGCGGGGGTGGTCTTCACCTTGCCGGCCTTTTTGTTCCTCAGCGACGGCATCGGCAAAGGGTACTTCAACTATTGGACGATCCTGATGCTGGCCATTTTCGGCGGTATCCTCGGCGTGCTGATGATGATCCCGCTGCGGCGCTCGCTCATCGTGAAGGAGCACGACAACCTCCCGTACCCCGAGGGCACGGCTTGTGCACAGGTGCTCATAGCCGGCGAAAAAGGCGGCGATTTTGCCAAAACCGCTTACCTCGGACTCGGATTTGCATTCGTGTACGCCACTTTTCAAAAGATTTTTCACTTCATTGCCGAAGTGCCGGCGTACACCGTGGCGGCGGCCAACAAGTACCTGCCTGCCGCCCGCCTGAGCGGCGAAATAACGCCGGAGTATCTCGGCGTCGGCTACATCATCGGCCCGCGCATTGCGGGGGTGTTGGTGGCCGGTGGCGTTTTGGCCTGGATGGGACTTATTCCCCTGCTCGCCACCCTCGTTCAGCCGGAGACCATTGCGGCACAGTTGACCAAACTCGACCTGCTCAACGGCATCCGCCAGGCCGACGGCACGGTACGATACCCCTTCGGATGGGACCCGTACGCGCACACGTTTGCCGACATGACCAGCGCCGTGTACCGCGCGTATGTGCGGCAGATCGGCGCGGGCGCTGTAGCCGGTGCCGGTTTCATCACCTTGGTGAAAACGATGCCGACGATCATCGCGTCGTTCAAGGAAAGTTTCGGCGCCATGCGCGAACGCACCACCGCTGCCGTTTCCCGTACCGAAAACGACCTGTCCATAAAAGTCGTCGCGTTTGGCTGCCTCGCACTGATCGTCCTCATGGCGCTGCTGCCCAATATTCCGGGCGAAGGAATTCTCAGTAAACTCCTGATCGGCATCCTGGTGATCGTGTTCGGCTTTTTCTTCGTCACGGTGTCCAGCCGCATCGTGGGCATCATCGGCTCCAGCAACAACCCCATCTCGGGCATGACCATCGCCACCATCATGGGCACGGCACTGGTGTTCATCGGTGTGGGCTGGTCGGGCAAGGTGTACGAACCGATGGCGCTTGTGGTCGGCAGCATGATCTGTATCGCGGCGGCCAATGCGGGCGCCACGTCGCAGGACTTGAAAACCGGCTACCTCGTGGGCGCCACGCCCCGCTACCAGCAATTGGCGTTGTTCATCGGGGTGGTGGCGTCGTCGCTCATCATCGGATTTACCGTGCAATACCTCGATACGCCGACAGCCGAACTGCGCGCCATGGGCATCGAGCATGCCATTGGCAACAAGTTCGACGCACCGCAAGCCACGCTCATGGCCACGCTCATCAAGGGTATGTTGTCGTTCAACCTCGACTGGCAGTTCGTGCTCGTCGGGGTGTTCATTGCCATTACGCTCGAATTGTGCAGCGTCAAGTCGCTTTCTTTTGCCGTGGGCCTGTACCTGCCGCTGAGCACGACGCTTCCCATTTGGATCGGCGGTGTGATGAAGGGCCTGAGCGACTGGATTGCCAAACGCCGCGGACAGGAAACCGAAGATGCCGAACTGGGCAAGGGCAGTCTGTTCGCTACCGGATTGGTAGCCGGCGGGGCGCTCATGGGGCTGGTCATCGCGCTTTGGCAAGCCAAAGAAGCATCCTATTCTGCCGGACAAGGCTGGTTGGCGGCATTGAACATGGAAGGCAGTTTCTCCGACCTGCTCGGTGGGCACGGCGCGTATCAGATACTCGGGGTAGTTTGTTTCGCCCTCCTGGCTTGGTCGTTAGTGCGGATTGCGACGCGCAAATAAAAAATGTCACAGAGGCTCACAGAGACTTGGAGGACATAGAGTTTATAAATCTGCCGCTATACTTTCGGAAATACTCTGTGTCCTCCAAGTCTATGTGAGCCTCTGTGGCACTTAAAACATTATCGTTTTTTACCCTTCTGCCATTTTTCCGCGGCTTCAATCTCGGACAGCACATCTTTCCATTTGTCGGCGACATCCTCGGTCATGCGGAGGGTTTCGGAGTATTCGTTTTTGTCAATTTCCAGAACGGCAATGCGGTTGGTCAGGTAGGTCTCGATCTCGGCGAGCATGGGCCGTTCCTCCTGGCTGCAAAATGAGAGCGCCTGTCCTTTTTTGTCGCCGCGGCCCGTGCGACCTACGCGGTGCACATAATTTTCGGCAAGGTCCGGCAAGTCGTAGTTGATCACAAAGTCCACATTCGGGATATCAATGCCGCGGGCGCTGACATCGGTGGCAACGAGAATTTTGAGTGCTCCCTCGCGGAATCGGCCCAGCACATCCAGCCGGTCTTTTTGTTCTTTCCCCCCGTGAATGGTCTCGACGGCGATGCCCACGCGCTCCATCGCTTTGCATACGCGTTCGGCCCGTACCTGGGTACGCACGAACACCAGAATTTTTTTGCCCGGGTGTTCATGGACGAAGCGTTCGAGGAAGAAACGTTTGTCATCCATTCCCACAAAGGCCACGGCATGGCTGACATTTTTGGAAACAGGGTCTTTGGGCGAAATCTGGATACGAATGGCGCTGCTGTTTACCAGCGAGTACGCCAATTTTTTGATTTCTTCATTGATCGTGGCGGAGAAGAACAAGGTTTGGCGCTTTTTGGGCAGGAAGCGGATCAGGTCTCGGATATCCTTGAGAAAACCGAGTTTGAGCATCTGGTCGGCTTCGTCCACGGCGAGGATTTCCACCGTGTTCAGTTTCAGATGTCCCTGGCTCACGAGGTCGAACATGCGGCCCGGCGTGGCCACGAGTATGTCAACGCCTTTTTCGAGCCGTGCAATTTGCGGGTCCTGCTCTACACCACCGAATACGCAGAGGGTTTTGACCCGGGTATGTTTGCCGATTTCCAAAAATACGTCGGTAATTTGGAGTGCCAGTTCCCGGGTCGGTTCCATGACCACACATCGGATACCCTCAGAGCGTCCAGACCGCTTGCTTTGATGCAATTTGTGGATGATCGGAATGGCAAAAGCCGCCGTTTTTCCGGTGCCGGTTTGGGCAATGGCCAGCACGTCCTCGCCTTTCAGGATGGGTGGAATGGATTTATACTGAATATCGGTAGGCCTGCGGAAGCCCATCGTTTCAAGATTCTGCTTGATCTCGGTGGCAATGGTGTATTCGTCAAAGCGCATAGTGTCGAATATTGGGTATGGGGCGAAGGTATTATTTTGACAAGTAAAAACGAGAATTGTGCATCTTTGCGGGCACGCAGTTCGCATGCGATACTGAGCTTTAATCGTAACATTTCACAAAAACAAATTTTTTCTGTATGAAGAAAGCAGCAACATTGTTGTGCATTTTATGCACATCCTCGCTCCTTTGGGCCCAGAGCTTCAACGTGAGCGGAATCGTCAAGGACGATGCCGGGGAGCCGCTCCCGGGCGTGACGGTCCTGGTGAAAAACACCATCAAAGGCGCCGTAACCGGCAACGACGGACGCTATTTCGTGGAAGTTCCCGGGGCAGATGCCGTTCTGGTATTTTCCTACACGGGGTTCACCCGGCTGGAAGTTCCGGTAAACGACCAACGCGAACTGGATGTGACCTTGGTCGAAAGCGGTTCGGCACTTGGCGAAGTGGTCGTCGTAGGCTTTGGCACCAGCTACCGGCAAGATCTGACGGGTTCCATTTCAAAACTGAATTCGAAAGAATTCGAACTGCAACCCGTCCAGTCCTTTGAAAATGCCATCCAGGGCCGGGCGGCAGGCGTGTTCATCAACTCGGGCAGCGGCAAACTTGGTCAAGGGCTGAACATTCGGGTGCGCGGCATCTCCTCGGTGTCGGCAAGCAACCAGCCGCTTTTCGTCATTGACGGGGTGCCGGTCATATCGGAGGCCGTCGGTAGTGCTACCGAGCCGGACAACCCGCTTGCTACCATTGCGCCCGAGGACATCGAGTCCATTGATATCCTAAAGGATGCCTCCGCCGCAGCCATTTATGGGGCGCGGGCTTCCAACGGCGTGGTGCTCGTCACGACCAAATCAGGGCGCGTTGGCCGGACCAAGGTGAGTTTCGGCTACTATGGCGGCTTTAGCAGCCCAACCCGCAAACGCGAATGGCTGAACGCGGCGGAATACCGCGAATTGTTCAATTATGCTGCGGCAAACTCGGATTTCGGCGAACTTGACGGTGCCGAAGAGTTTGAGGCAAACACCGGAACGGACGACTGGAACAGCACCAACGATACCGACTGGGCCAATGAAGCCTTTCAGGACGGCGGCGTGCGCAATGCCAACCTCAGCATCAGCGGCGGCGATGCCCGCACGTCCTTTTTGCTCAGCGGCAGTTGGAACGATCAGACGGGCATTATCGTGGGCAACAACCTGAACCGTCTGAATGCACGACTCAACCTGGATCACAAGGTGAGCAACAAACTGAAATTTGGCACGAATATCGGCCTGACCAAGAGCCTCAACAATCGCGTGCCGAGCGACAACGCGTTCTCCAACCCGCTTCAGTTGAATGCCCTGCCGCCCATTCAGGCCAAAATCGACCCGACTACGGGCGAGCTAAACCCGAACACGCTGTACTACAACAACCTGTTCAATATTGTGAACGGCTTCAATGATGCCACCACGTACCGCTCCATCAGCAACATCTACGGCCAATGGGACATCACCGACCAGCTGTCATTTCGGACCGAGTACGGTTTGGACTGGCTGAACCTTCAGGAAGAGGAATTCCTCGGACGCAAGACCGAGGACGGCGCCCCCACCGGTCAGAGCTTCAGCAATCAGGTCAACAGCATCAACCAGAACGTCAACAGTTATTTCACATACACACAGAAGTTCAGCAGCAATGTGGATTTTAACGGCACTTTGGGTATGCAGCACCAGACTGGCGAGACCAGAACGACCAGTGCGACTGGCGAAGGTTTGCCGAACGACCGCTTTACGAAGATTGCATCAGCGGCTAAAATCGTTGCGGCCACCTCTACCGAAACCCGGTATGCGTTCACGTCCTATTTTGCTCGCGCAAACTTCAAGTTGCTCGACAAATTCCTCGTGGGCCTCAGCGGTCGTCTTGACGGGTCCTCGCGCTTTGGCGAGGATGAACGATTCGGCTTTTTCCCCGCAGGTTCGGTCGGGTACATTCTCAGCAATGAATCCTTCCTGCGCGACAACTCCGTCGTCAACTTCCTCAAGATCAGGGCCAGCTTCGGCCTCACTGGCAACGCCGAAATCGGCAACTTTGCCTCCCGCACGCTCTGGGGCGCGAACTTCGTCGGCGACCTTTCCGGCATCGTGCCGACCCAACTGGGCGTCAATGCGCTGACTTGGGAAAACACCTCCCAGCTGGACATTGGTTTGGATTTTGGCCTTTTCGGCGACCGCATTTCGGCATCGGTGGACTACTTCAGCAAAAAAACAAACGATCTGTTGCTCAACCTTCCCCTGCCGGCATCCAATGGGTTCACCACGATCACCAAAAACCTCGGTTCGCTCACCAATACCGGCTTCGAGGTGAGCCTGACCACACAAAACCTTGTAGGCAAGTTCCGCTGGAGCACCAACTTCAACATTTCGGCCTACAAGAACAAGGTCACCAACCTCAACGGCTCCACGATTGACGGCGGTTCCCGCCAATTGGGTCGCGTGTCGGAAGGCGAACCGTTCGGCTATTTCTACGGCCCGAAATACGCTGGCGTCAATCCCGACAACGGCAATGCGCAGTACTATGCCACCGACGGCAAGGTGTACGATCAAGCAGACTTCGAGGCGCTGCCGGATGCCATGCGAAACCAAAAAGTGGGCGATCCGAACCCGGATTTCTTTGGCGGCATGAACAACCGCTTCAGCTATGGCGGATTCACGCTCGACGTGCAATTGCAGTTCGTGTCCGGAAATGACCTCTACAACATCGCCGGCTTTTTTCAATCAGTCAACGGCGACTACTTCGACAACCAGTCCAAGGATCAATTGGACTACTGGCGCGAACCAGGTCAGATCACACAGATTCCTGAACCCCGCTTGTACAGCGGCAACGGCGCCATCAAGTCCAGCCGTTGGGTCCAGGACGGCTCCTACATGCGCGTGAAAGCGGCTACGTTGAGCTACACGTTCCCAAAAAGTCTGGTCTCGCGCATCAAGATGGACAACCTGACGGTGTACATATCGGGCCAAAACCTGCTGACGTTCACGGGTTACGAAGGGTACGACCCCGAGGTAAACGCGACATACATCGGCGCGGTCAACCTCGGCCACGATTTTTACACCCCGCCTCAGGCCCGCATCTTTACGGCTGGGTTCAACGCAACATTTTAAACTATTAAAAATCAACCTATCATGAAAAAAATAACTTGCTTGATATGTACCATTGTCGCACTGGCGCTCAGCTCGTGCGTCAAGGAACTTGAAATAGATCCGGTACAAAGTATTGATGCCACCGTGGCACTGGAAACCGCCGAGGACCTCGAGTCCGCTCTTGTTGGCGCGTACGGTATCATGCACCAAGGCTCTTTGTATGGAACCAACTTGAACCTCGTGTCCGAACTGCTCGGATCCGAAGACTATTGTCAATGGCGCGGCACCTTCCAAAGCTACCGTCAGATCATGAACAAGAACATGACGGTGGACAACGCAGAGGCCAGCCGCACCTGGATAGATGCCTATCGTGCCATTAATGTGGCCAACAATGTGATAGCCAACCTTGGCAAGGTGGCCGATGTGGACCTACGCGCCGAATTGGAGGCGGAAGCCCGGTTCATTCGCGGAATCCTGCATTTTGAACTGGTACGCCTGTACGCCAAACCTTGGGACCCTGCTACTGCCAACGACGGGCCAGGGATTCCAATTTCCACAACAGCGGTTGCCAATGAAAGTGGCGCAAGTGTGAAAGGCGCCCGAAACAAGGTGTCCGAAGTGTACGCGCAAGTCATCGAAGACCTCCGGGCTGCCGAACTTTCTTTGCCAGAGGAACGCTCGGGCAGCGACAAGTTCCGGGGCACCACATACACGGCCAAGGCGTTTTTGGCTCGAGTTTATCTGCAACAAAGCCGCTTTCCCGATGCGCTCGGCATGGCCGATGAGGTGATTTCCAGCAACTACTACGCGCTCAATGCAGCCATAGCCAGTACGTTTTCCAACAAGTTTACCAACGAGACTATTTTTGAGCTGTACAACAACGACCAGAACAATGCCGGTACGGCCAACGACGGTCTCACGACGTTTTACGCCAGTTTGCCTGGTATCGGTCGTTCCGATGTTCGTGTCCTTGCCCCATTTGCCAACCTATACGAACCGGACGACGAACGCTTCAGCCAACTGATCTACATCGGTACCGGCCGTCGGCCTGGCTCGCGCCAAACGGGCAAATGGACTACCTACGGGCAGAATATCCCGGTAATCCGGTTGTCCGAAATGTTCCTGATTCGTGCAGAATGCAACTTTCGCGAAAACACAACCATCGGTAGCCTTCCGCTTTCGGATGTAAATGTCGTGCGACGTCGCGCAGGCGCCAGCGAACTCACCAGCCTCACGCTGGACGACATTATCCTGGAACGCACTCTCGAACTGTGCTTCGAAGGCTCCCGCATTCACGACCTGAAACGACTCAAGCGCAGCACCGGGTCGTTCCCCTATGACGACGATTACCTGGTGTTCCCGATCCCGGAACGGGAGATCCGCGCCAACAGCGCGCTCGTACAGAACGACGGATATTGAGTTATAGCTAGCTCAAAAACATCAAACCGGAGAGGCGGTGACCCAGTGTCATCGCTTCTCCGGTTAATTTTCGAATGCATGATCAGGGACAGTTGTCAGATTTACCTAGTTGACTAATCCCGCTTTGCGAACCGATGGAACTGTTTCATGCGTTTTTCACGGCAATTACCAGTCGCGCTTGCAGGGGCACCTTGAGGTTGGTAGCGCCAAACATATCGGTCAGGTCGTCGGCCAAAGCCCGTTGCATGGGTCCAAGTAAGGCTTCGTCCCGATCCTTGATCGCCGTAAATACGGGCGTGCCCTCCAGCAGGCCTTTGGCAGCCATTTCGGCCGTATCAGCATGACCAGTCAACGACAACATTTCCATCGAAATCTTTGCAAAACCCGCTTCCGATAAATCCATGCGGATTTGGTGTTCATTCCAATAGGAAAATGGAATTTGGTAAAATGCAGGTGTATTGATGGGGAAAAAATACCGCAATGTGTCGTCGGTTAATTGAGCGGCCGGATTGTTTTGCAACCTGTCCCAGGTAATAAAAACAAAAACACCGCCGGGCTTCAGAACACGCATAGCTTCAGCATACGCTTTTGGACGGTCGCTGTAAAACATTACGCCAAATTGGCTGACAATGCTGTCGAACTGTTGGTTGCCATAAGGAAGACTAACGGCATCCACCACGTCCCATCGAATCCTTTCGGTTGTACCAATTGTACCTTGAGCGTAAGCGACCATAGCTGGATTAATGTCGGTAGCATAAATGGAGACACCCTTCGGCAATACCTCTGACAAGTGTTTTGTTACGCGGCCCGTACCACAAGCCACTTCCAGCACGGATGCCGGGCGTAATTGCTGGATTCGACTACTGATTACTTTCGCGAAAGGTTCGAAGAAAAGCGGTCCGAGATAGGTTTCGTAATTTTTGGGTATGTCTCCCGAAAAAGCAACTGATACTTCATTTTGAGCAATCATAGATTTATGTGTTTTTGAATTAAGAATGGGCAAAGGTATGCCCGACCGCTAACGGCCCACTTTACTCAAAAGCTCAATCGCTATACTCAGAAGTTCAGGTAGCGCTTTGCTGGCGCAGAGCGATAGGGGAGAAGCCGAATTTTTCTCGAAAAATGCGGCTGAAATGCGACAGATTCTCAAATCCACTTGCGTATGCTATTTCACCAACCGTTTGATCTGAGCCCGCCAGCAACATTCTGGCGTGATTCAGGCGTTTGTCTGTCAACCACTTGCCCGGACTGATGCCGTATTGTTTTAGAAAATCGCGTTTGAAAGTGGAAAGGCTGCGGTTGCACAATTGTGCGTATGTCTCCAGTGAAAGGTTAAATCGAAAATTATCTTCCATCACCTGTGGGATGACAGTTTCGGAAGGTCTGCCTATACGGGAAAGGAAAAGGGCCATTAGTCTTCGGTTTTTGGGATTGCTGATGATGTTTAGCAATAACTCGCGAAACTTCAGCTCTAGCAGGGTTTTGTCGGGCGGTTGCAACCGGCTAAAATAGGGCAACATGGAATGAAAAAACGCCGACAAAGTGACATCTGTATCCACCTTGGCAACTCCACCATTGGTGTCAACGGAATCGGCAAGTGGAGATACATGCGGGTAAAGCGTTTCCCAAATGAAATCGTCGGGCACAAAAAACAAAATAAGACAAAAAGGCACATCAAAAAATTGCTCGACAATGGCTGCGCCTTTCCGCACGAATGCACAAGAGCCTATCTCCAAAGCGAGGGTGCCGTCGGCCGTGTGCCAGGTTTTTCGGCCATTAAGGACATAAACAAAATAATTGTGTTGAGACCAAATGGCTTGCATCCGGCTATCAAGTGGACAAGTATACTCCGTCATCAGCAAGTCACCACAAACCAATTGCCGGTAATATCCGGGGTCATTTCGAATCGCCTCGTAAAAATTAAAAATTGGTTGAGTGTTTTCCATGGTAATACAAATTTGACCTATCGTATCCCAATTTTGTCACCGGCAAACTCCACTACATCGCCGACACGCAGTTTCCGGCGCTTTCGGGTTTCTACTTCCCCGTTTACCAGCGCTTCGCCGTTTACAATCCGGATATTGGCCTCGCCCCCGGTACCGACGAGGTGTAGTTTTTTCAACAAGTCGTTGAGCGGTATAAAATCGTAGTTCTGCAATTCGTAGTCCTGCATAGTCCGTTTTTCTTGCAGCAAGAGTACAAACTTGTTGTGAGTTTTGGAGCGCAGGATGCTATTTTTGCCCCCCGCAAACAAAGCCGGTCACCATCGAACTGTACACAAAGACATGAAAAACGCGATACTGATTCTCTGTCTGCTCGCTTTTGCAGCCGCCTGCAAACGGGATTCCGCCAATACCGCCAATCAACAAACCGAAAACAATTATGCCAGCCCGGTACTGTTGGCCGGCAATTGGATTGCCACAGACTTTTGCGCACGCGCCAACCAATACGGCTCCGTGCTGGGCGCCATGAACAACGCGCACGTCCCTTATGCCTATGCCTTCGAGTTCGACCCGAACAGGCCCGACAGCGTGATCTGCTACAATGGGTTCGAAACGTGGACACTTCCCCTTGTCTACAACAACGACACCATCGAGGTCAAAGGCGCCAGTCAGGGCAAATCCATTTTTTTGATGTATCAGTCGCAAGGCAACAAAGAGATTTCCATGTTTGACGGAACCCAAGGCTCCATGAAAATGGACCGGTTCGTCAAATCAAAAGCCGAAGTGACGAACGGATATGCCGCGTTCACCGCCGCTTTGAACCACAATCTGTTTGGCGGCATGATGCTGCCCATCGGCAGCCGCGACACCATACTTTTTGCCCCGGACGGATTCATCCTCAAATGGAAGCCGTACGACCGCTATGATGTCTGCACGGGGGGCGATTGTTTTGTGGCGGAAGAAGCGATGGACATCATTACCTTGTCCAAGTCCGATCAACCGGGCACGGAAAAGATGTTTGGGTTCAAGTACAACGGCACCAATGACACGCTCACGTTCTTCAACCTTGTCAATACAAAACCGGACGAAAAATTTGCTTACGAGATAAAAGGCCCTGCCTTCAAATTCCGCCGCGTTCAGCCTCAATTTTGACCCATGGCATCTGCACTGAAAAATCTTTCGCACTACGATTCGGACAACATTCCGGACGCAAGTGCCATGTCGTTCGGCATCGTGGTGGCGGAATGGAATGCCCACATTACGCACGCTTTGTACGAAGGCTGTTTTGACACCCTGCTCCTGCACGGGGCCAAGGCAGACCACATCCACACCGTACAGGTGCCTGGTTCGTTCGAACTGCCAGTAGGAGCGCGCATCCTGAATGGCCAAAAAAACCTGGATGCCGTGATCTGCCTCGGTTGCGTCATCAAGGGAGAAACCAGCCACAACGAATACATCAACTCGGCGGTGGCGCAAGGCTTGGTCAACCTGAGCATCGCTACCGGAAAACCGTTTATTTTTGGTGTCCTCACTCCAAACGACGAACAACAGGCACTCGATCGGGCAGGCGGCAAACACGGCAACAAGGGCGTGGAAGCCGCCGTCACTGCCATCCGAATGGCTGCGCTCAAACGGGAATTTTCCGAAGGAAAAAAGAAAATCGGATTTTGAAACTCACGAGCATCCATACCGGCCACCTCAAACTCGACGGCGGCGCCATGTTCGGCGTGGTGCCCAAACGGATGTGGGCCGGCATGAACCCGCCCGATCCCAACAACCTGTGTACCTGGGCCATGCGCACCTTGTTGGTGGAAACCGGAGACCGAAAAATCCTGATAGACACCGGTGTCGGCAACAAACAAGACGACAGGTTCCGATCTCATTTCGAGCCGCATGGACCCCAAAACCTCTTCGACTCGTTGGCACAAGCAGGCGTAGGCAGGGAAGATGTCACCGATATTTTCCTGACCCACTTGCACTTCGACCACTGCGGCGGCGCACTCTGGCGCAATGAGGAGACCGGCGGGCACGAGCCGTCCTTTCCAAATGCAACCTATTGGACCAACGAACCGCACTACAACTGGGCGATCAATCCGAACCCCCGCGAAAAAGCCTCCTTTTTGCCTGAAAACTTTGTGCCGCTGCACGAACAGGGGCGTTTGTGTTTCATTGAAGTGCGTCAAAACATCGAGTTCGTGCCGGGCTTCCGCGTGCGTTTTGTGTATGGCCACACCGAAGCCATGATGGTGCCCGTGCTGGATACCGGGCATGGGAAGGTTGTGTACTGTGCCGACACCATCCCCTCGCAATGGCACGTCGGACTGCCCTACGTCATGGCCTACGACATACGGCCATTGGTCACCATGGAGGAAAAAGCCGCCTTGCTGGCCGAAGCGGCAAACGAAAAACAAATCCTGTTTTTCGAGCACGACCCAATCGCCGAGGCGGGTTTTGTCGCCCAGGATGCCAAAGGCCGGATCTCGCTGGAGCGCAGCGGCACATTGGCCGAACTTTTGGGAATACCTGCTTAATCCTCGTAAACCTTGCCTACTTTTGTCGCCGTTACACACACGCAGGTGTGTTAAGAAAATGCCAAAATGAACGCAGGATGTGGGTGCAAACTCGCTTACGGCGTTTGACCCGGCGTTGTTCGTCCATCCAAAATCGAAATTTTGCTGACATGATCCTTCGGAAAGGCACCACCTTCTTTTTCCTGCTCCTGGCCCCGTTTCTGCTATTTGCACAACAATCCACAGTTTTCACGGAAGCCAATCTCTCCTACAAACGCGGCGTTGACTTTTACAACCAGCACCTGTACGGGTTGGCCCAAAAAGAATTTCGTGCGGCCTGCGACCTGCTACGCCCGGCCAACGAACCGGAGTGGGTCGCCCTGAAAACAGATGCCGAACTCTACCACGCCAAATGTGCCGTGCGCCTCGAACAACCCGAAGCGGAAAAACAAGTGTTCGATTTCCTGCGGAGCCAGGCTCCATCGCCGGAATCCAGTCAGGCCGCGCTCGAAATCGGCAACTACTATTTTGAAAGCAAGAAGTACGATCAAGCCCTCGAGTACTACGACATGGCGCCATCCAGCGCCACTTCAGGTGCGATGCGCGACGAAATCCGATTCAAAAAAGGCTACAGCTACTTCCTAACCGACCGTTGCCCCCAAGCCCAAACAGCATTTGGCGGCCTGAAAGAAAATACCAAAAGCGAGTGGTACTACCCGGCCAACTACTACCACGCTTTTTGTTCCTTCAAGGCCGGTCGATATGACGACGCGGCCAAATCGTTTCAGCGCTGCGAACAGGCTCCCGAATACAGCAAAAGCGTGCCGTACTACCTCACGCAAATTTATTTTGCCAAAAAACAATACGATCTGGTCATTTCCTACGGCGGTTCCAAAGCCAAGGATGAAAAACTGAAAAGTCGCGCCGAATTGAACCAGTTGGTCGGACAGGCTTATTTCGAAAAAGGGGACTACAAGCGTGCGTTGCCTTATCTGGAATATGCCGCTATCAATCTGCGCACGAACTTGCGCTCGGTGGACTACTACCAACTCGGCTATGCCCAGCACCAAAACGGCTTTTACAAACAGGCGATAACCAATTTTGAATACCAGACCAAAATGGAAAAGGACAATGCTATGGGCCAAAACGGCCTGTATCACTTGGCCGACTGCCACCTGCGAAACAACAACAAACACGCCGCCCGAACCTACTTCGGCCAGGCTGCCGCGCTCAACTACGACCCTTCAATAAAAGATGACGCTCTCATCAACTACGCCAAACTGAGCTACGAGCTCAAACTCGACCGCGAAGCCCTTGTTGCCCTGCAGAGCATTCCGTCCACTTCCCGCAACTACGAAGATGCACAGGCGCTCATGGGTGAACTGTTCCTCAACACCCGGGACTACGACCGCGCCGTGGCTACCCTCGAAGGCGTGAAAAACCGGACACCGCGCCTCAACGAAGTGTACCAGCAGGTATGCTACTTGCGCGGCCTGCAACTTTACAACGACAAACAGCACGACGAGGCCCGTCGTTTCTTCAACAAGTCGCTGGAAAACCCCATCAACAAGCGAACTGCGGCCCTGTGCTCCTTCTGGCTCGGCTCTATTTCCAACGAAAAAGGCGAGTTCAATTTCAGCAAGAACCACATCGCGGCATTTCTCAACCAGGCCAAGAGCTACACCGATCTGCCGGAAGAGAGCAACCTGACGATGGGCAATTATATTCAGGGCTACAACTTGCTCAAACTGAACGACTACCCGAACGCGCTCGCCTGTTTCAAACAAACCGTGGACGGCATCAAACGCGAAATGAAATCCATCCAGTCCGATCAGATCAAATCCGGTGTGCTGGGCGATGCCATCCTGCGAGCGGGCGACTGCCATTTCAAACGCAACCAATACCGCGAGGCACTTGCCTACTACGACGAGGCCATCGCCAAAAAATACGACGGGTTCGAGTACGCCATTTTTCAAAAAGCCGTCATCAAGGGCCTGACCGGCAATCCGCTCGACAAAATCATCGCGCTGGAAGAATTGGTGACGAAGTACCCGAACAGCCGTTTCACCGACGATGCGCTGTTCCAGATCGGCGATACGTACACGGAAATGGGGCGGATGGATCAGGCCGTGCCCCCGCTCCGCAAAATTGTGACCGATTTCCGCGGGCGTTCCAGTCTTGTCAACAAAGCTCTGCTGAAGCTCGGCCTGATCTCGTACAACCAGGGCAACTCGACCAAAGCACTGGAATACTACAAGCAGGTGTTCGACAACAACCCGGACAACACCGAGGCCAAAGACGCCTTGGCTGCCATCGAGGAAATTTATGTGCGCGACCTGAACCGCCCCGACGAATACTTCGCCTTCCTCGAAACGCGCCCGGGCTACAACGTCAACACCGCATCCAAGGACAGCGTCACCTTCCAGTCCGCCGAATACCAGTACCAGGATGGCCGGTATGCCCTTGCCATAGATGGATTTACCAACTATTTGGCCAAATACCCCAACGGTCGGTATGTGTTGCCAGCGTATTTCATGCGGGCCGAGAGCTACTCCCACGCCAGTGTTTCCAAGTACGACATGGCGCTCAAAGACTATGCGTACGTGGTCGGCAAGGGGCCTAGCAAAAACTACATGAAGTCGTGCGAAAAAGCCGCCCTGTTGGCTTACAACTACACGAAAGATTATGCTTCCGCCTTGGAATTTGCCCGGAAGTGGGAAGAATCCGCTGTGTCCGAGTCTGCGCGTTTCGAAGCGCAGGTACTCGTGATGCGGTCTGCGTACGCGACAAACAACTCCGCCGTGCTAACCGAATACGCCCAAAAGGTATCCACGGCTACATTGGCTTCTCCCGAACAGGCGGCCACTGCCAACTACTACCTCGGCAAGATGTCGTACGATCGCGGCGACTTTGACCGCGCGCAGCCCTACCTCCAGCGCGTCACGCAGAGCTCCACCACGATCATCATGGCGGAGTCGTACCACCTGCTCGCCCAAATCCTGTACCGGCAACGCAGCTACGCCAAAGCCGAGGAACTGATCGGCAACGCCAATCAGGCCAGCGCTGGCTACGACGACTGGATCGCCCGAAATCTGATCCTGCTGTCCGATGTCTACGCCGCTCAGGGCGACAAGAGTAGCGCTACCGCTGCCTTGGAGGCCGTGCTCGAAAATTACAAGGGTGACCCTAAAATCATCGCCGAAGCCCGCGAGAAATACAACAAACTGAACGGAGCCGCCCCGGCCAACCAGCCCAAAGGCGCCAAAGGCATTGACGTGATAGACCCCGACGAGGGGAATTAAGGTTTCGGGTTTCGAGGTTTCGGGTTGCGCGCAACCTTCCAACCCGCAACCTCGAAACCCGCAACCTCGAAACCCGCAACCTCGAAACCCGCAACCTCGAAACCCGCAACCTCGAAACCCGCAACCTCGAAACCCGAAACCTCGAAACCCGAAACCTCGAAAACCGAAACCTTCCAACCTTCTTGTCTCCATGAAAAAAATAGCATTCCTCGCCTGCTTCTTTTGGACTTCCACGCAAGTCGTCCTTTTCGCGCAAAAAGACCTGCCCACGGAAAACGTGAGCATCATCAAGGATTTTGACGCTCGGCTGCTCGAATCCAACAAGTTGGACGTGCCGCCTACCTTGCCTCCGCAGGATACTGCCAAAAAAAGGCAGGACTACCTCGTGCCGCCCAAGCCTTTGGTGACCAACTACGACGCGCCTGTCCTGCGCCCGATCGGCATGCGTACCGTCAAGCCGGAAAAACCGTACAACGGTTATCTGAAAGCGGGCGGCGGTATTCCCGCTACGCTGTACGGCGAACTCGGCTATGCCTTTACGTCAGACAAATTTGACGGCAAGGCATGGGTGCGTCACCATCAGGCAAACCGGAAATCGTATGAAAACCAGCAGTTTGCCAACACCGATGCCCTACTGAACGGGAATGTGTACCTCGAAAACAACCTCGCGGTGGAAGGGCGCGTCGGGTATTCGTACGACCAGGTGTATTTCTACGGCTACGAGCACGACTCGGTTTCGCTCGATGCCGAACAGGTGCGCCAGAACTTCGCGATTTTCGACATCGGCGGACGTTTCTACAACAGTAAACGCACCGACCTCGACCTCAACTTTGCCATCGCGCCGAGCCTGTACCTCATGAAAGACCACTTTGCCAACAGCGAGACCGGGTTCAACCTCGACCTGAGCGCCACGAAGTGGTTTGCAGAAAAACACCCCTTGCGCGTCGCCATTCGCACGGACTTTACTTCTTTCAGCGATACTGCCGACCAAAAACTGAACAACATTTACCTCCAGCCCTCTTTCACCTTCCACGCCGATATCCTGAAAGTGCGGGTCGGGGGCAACTTCGTCAACAACCGCGACGTGTTCTCGATCTTCCCCGACATCGAACTGCTGCTCCGTCTCTGGGGCGACGGCCTTCAGGTGTTTGCCGGGGCTGGTGGCGACCTGCGAAAAAACACCTACCGAAGCATGGCCGAGTACAACCCGTTCATGCAGATGCGGGTGTCGGAACTGCGCAACACCTCCTGGCGCGAATACTACGGCGGCGCCAAGGGCAACCTCGGATGGTTGGAATACCAGGGCCGTGTCAGTTATGGCAAAGCCGGCGACCTCGCCCTGTTTCAGGCATTGTACGATTCCATTGGCGGCAAGGCAATTACCCGTTTCGGCACCGTGTTCGATACGGTGGATGTGTTCGGCATAACGGGCACCATTAAACTCAGGCCGATCAAGGATCTGGCCGTGATGGGAACGCTCAGTTACAACACCTTTGACCTGGCTAACGAAAACGAAGCATGGGGGCTGCCCAGCCTCGAGTTCAACGGCAGCGCCGTATACACCCTGCTCGACGGCAAGGCCAGCCTCAAGGGAGAACTGCACGTGGCCGACGATATCGCCTTCCGCGACAGCGAAAACATGTCGGTGTTCACCGGCGGCTTGTTCGACCTCAGTTTCGGCGGCTCGTACCGCATCACGGACAACATCGGAATTTTCCTCGACGTGAACAACGTGCTCGACAACAAACGCGAGCGCTGGCTGGACTACCCGATTTTCGGCTTCAATCTCCTTGGAGGGATCACGGCCCGGTTCTGATCTGTCCGTTACTGCCGATCACGCTACCCAAACATACTTTTAAACCGCAGAGACGCGGAGACGCAGAGGTTTTCAACTCCGCGTCTCCGCGTCTCTGCGGTGCCTTTGGAAATGTCCGGCAGTATGCCTGCCGATTCGTCCGAATATGGGGAAGCGCACCGTTTTAACCGGTTCGTTTCCCCATGCTTTTCTCAGAGCAGCCACAAATGCCTCGTCCAACGGATTGTTCCCGGTTTGTTTTTCATAATGCCCTACCGCCGACCAGGTGGATAGATAGCCCAGCAAGTGTTCGGGTGTCCAGCGGTACTCCGATGCCATTTCCGGCAACTGAATTTCCTGAAACGGAAACGGGATGGTCGCTAGTGCTGCATCCACAAGCCGGCGCTCGGGATCCCAGTAGTCGTCCAAAATATCACGGTACAAATGCCCGATAACAATATCGGTGGCTTCGTCAATTTTCAAAAGTCCGTACCCGACAAGCGCAAGTAAACCACCCGGTTTCAACACGCGCAGCACCTCGGCATAAAATTTTTCCAGGTCAAACCAGTGTGCGGCCTGCCCGACCGTCACCAAATCGAAGGTGTTTTCTATATAAACAAATTGCTCCGCAGCCGCAACCCGGTAGCGGATATTGTGTCGCAGCAGGGCATTTCGCAGTTGATTTTCGCTGATGTCCGTGGCTTCCACTTGTCGGAACTGTTCGGCCAGCACGGCTGCGATCTGGCCATTACCCGTGGCGCAGTCCCAGGCACAATTGAATTGCCGGCACTGTGCGAACAGGAAATCAAAAAGCGCCGCCGGGTAGCCCGGTCGGAATCGGGCATACTCGGCGGCGCGGTGGGAGAAATTGTCTTTCATGGCTGGGAAGACATTTTTATTCTACTTTTTCTAAAAAACTTGCAGGATGAACACATAAAGTCTCTGCAAGAATCAGCAATCTTTTAATTGTGAGTAAACGTGCAGCATCGGCGTCTCTGGACTCCAAACGTCGGTACGTTTTTGACGATACACCAAGTTGTTGGGCTACATACTCTTGGGTAAATCTGCATTGCTCCCGCATTAGGCGAATTTTGTTGGCCAAGTTTTCCATGTTCTGGCGAGGAAGATTAGTAAAAATTAAAGCGTGGATAAAAATCTTACCGGTGTAAACGGTAACATCTTACCTACAAAGGGAAGAAATTTTCCTGTAAAGGGAAATATTCTCCCTAAAATTTAACAATAAACCAATATCATCTTTGTGTCGCACTTCAATTAACGGGAGGCTAACCCGAAACTCCCCACCAAGAAGTAGGGCGAAACCGCCGAAAGCGTCAATGTAGGCATCCAAAAACGATTTATTATGAAAGAAACACTTGCCCCCCGTTTCATGTCCGACAAGGACGATCCACCTTGTAAGCGCTTTCTGCGCCAAACCTCCAAAAAGGTCATCCTGCTCTTTTTGTTGTTGGGGCTGTTCGCTCCGACAACTTCAATTGCCCAAAGCGGTTTTTGTAACTTCAGCGATGCCCTTCAACAGATGATGGACGACCACCCAGAACTGTTTCAAATTTTGGAAGGCAATGAAAGTGTAATCCAAAATGCTATGCACGGCAATCCACAGGCGATTATGAACAATACCGTCTATACGATTCCCGTGGTTTTTCATGTCGTCCACCTCGGCGAGTCTGTCGGGAACGGATCCAATATCAGTGATGCACTCTTGCTTCAGGGACTTGATGATCTGAACTACTATTTTCAGGACGTATTGAATACCGGCACAGATGTGCAAATTGAATTTTGTCTTGCACAACGCGACCCGAGCGGAGCATCAACCACGGGCATAAACCGGGTAAACGGCTACGGTGTAGGCAACTACCACAACATCGGGATCGAAATGGGAGGAAATGAACCAACTGTAAAAGCCTTGAGCATTTGGCCCAATGACGTTTACCTGAACATTTGGGTGGTACACGAAATCGCAGGAGGCTCTACCTTGGGATACGCCTATTTTCCCGGCGCTCCAGCGTCTTTGGACGGCATAGTCATGCGATACGATGCTATTGGGGCATCGGGCAATTCCGGTGTGATCGTGCACGAGGCCGGGCACTACCTGAACCTTTTCCACACGTTTGAAGGAGGCAACACCACTACCTGCCCGCCCAATGGCGATTGTGCACAGGATGGCGATAAAGTATGCGATACACCGCCACACAAACTCGTTTACGGCGGGTGCAACACCTCCGGGACCAATGACTGCGACAACAACAGTTCCAATACGCTGGTGGTGCATAACCACATGAATTACACCGATAATTCTTGCCGGAACGAGTTTACACCAGACCAAGTCATGCGAATGCGAAGCGCTTATATGCTGTTGCGTCCGACGCTGATGTATTCACTGGGTTGTGAACCGGCATGTACTACGACGGTAGCCAATTTCACGGTATCCCCGGGCCTTACTGTTGCCGTCAACACTACAGTCACATTCACCAATACCTCCACAAACGCGACGTCTTATGTTTGGCGAATTGACGGCAGTAATGCTGGCAACACGACCAACTTTTCCTATCCCTTTACGATGGGCGGGGTTTTTGAGGTCTGCCTGGATGCTACCGGGGATTGCACCGACCGTAAATGTGTCACGATAACTGTGAATCCTTTTTGCCCGCCGCCTAGTGATACTTGTGAACTTGTTCGAAACGGACATTTTGAAAATATCTTAAGCAACCAAACAACCAGCCATAATTTTTCGCCCGTCTGTGACTGGATACCGACATTTTCATCGCCTTATTTTTGCAACAAACCCGATAACAATGCCATTGGACTTTGGATAAATACTAATTTAACCTCCAATGGAACAGGCCCTGAGGATGAAGAGCGTATTACCTCAAAGGACACCCTTCCCTTGATCCCGCACAGGGAATGCACCATTTCGTTCGACTATTTGGTTACCAACAGGTCCGACCCTGATCAGAGCGTAGAGAGCATCATCATTGCGCTCACGGAAACCAACGCGACAGGTCCGCTTCCCGGCAATGCTACAATAATCGCTCAGGTGAATTCACCCACAGTGGACTATGTTGGTCAGCAAAACTTCGACTGCTACCAGGACAACGCAGTATTTCAACATTATAGCGGGCCGTTTACCTACAATGGCGACGGGAAAGTGTACCTGAACGTCTCGGGCAAAGGCTTGGATCCGTATACGAATGATACCTACACCATTGTCTTCGTTGACAACATTTCGATCAATTGCTGTGGATGTGGCGTATGTTGCACCCCGGTTCCCGATTTTGACTATAACCTGGAGGCTTGCTCCGTCACATTCACCGGCACCAATACCGGCGACGAAGGTGAATATCATTGGGACTTCGGCGACGGCACCACCGGAACCGGGGCCAATGTTACGCACGACTACATTTTTGGAGGCATATTCACCGTTTGCCTGACCATTTTGTGCGGGGATATGGAAACCTCGGCCACAATTTGTAAGGAAATCGAGATCCCCGACAATTGCAACGAATGCGAAGGGCTTGACCCGGTGACTGCCACCCTCTGCGAGGAATCGGAACTGGGGCCAAACAAGTACCTGGCCAATTTCTGCTTTCAGGTGCCCAAGGGATTCAAAGCCTGCAAGCCGGGCAAGTTATATGTCGCATCTCCCGATCCCGATGTTGTCATCGTCGTCGAAACGTACGAAATTGACGAATCCAATATCTCTTACGATGAGGTGTGTGTGGCCATCTCCGTCACACTGCCCAGTAGTTTTAGCGCCAGCTATGCCCTTGGTCGCGTCGTCCTGTGCGATGATGAAGGCAATATGATCTGCCGGGAGTTCAGGATTATTCCCGATGTGTGTGATAATTGCTTGGATGAAATCCATACTACAGCCCTGTGCGAGGATACTAACCCGAGCGATAATATCTATATTTATGAGGGTACGGTCACATTTACGTTGCCATCTGGTGCAACTCCATGTGGCTGGAATTCTCCATTGAGCGGATTTGAGGTATTAGGAACTCCTTCGGTAACAATGGGGACACCAAATGATACATGGACAGTCAATTATCGGATCACCACGACGAACAATAAGTTGATGCTCACAACTGCCCTATTGTGTTTTAGTATTTCGAATACTACTTACTGCATCCCTTTAGATATAACCATCATCCCCTGCCGGTTGCCGGATGATTGCGTAGCTGCCTGGACGCCCAAAAACATGACCTGCACGAGCACGGAAAACGGTGAGTATGTATTCAACATCAAAAAGCAGGTGTACGCCGGGCCGTATGATTTGTGCGCGGGTGGCTTGTTCGGTACAGTGGACGGCGGCGGGTATGTGGAAGTAAATGATGCAGATGTGGCATTTGGCGTTTTCACCTTCGATATTGACATCCGCATTCCCATCACCGCTTTTGAGAACTGCACCACCACCTACAACCTCAAGTTGTACCTTTGCGACCACCTCGGCAACATCGTGTGCTACCATTTTCCGTTTGTGCTTTGTTGTGGCAGCGGCGGCGGTACCGGAGGCGGCAGCGGTAGTGGATTTTCGGATGGCGTCTTTGACTACCAAAGCCGGGCCGGCTCCGGAACGCCTTCGGAATACCGCATCCTGCCCAACCCGGCCAACGACAAGTTGGTGGTGGTGGCCCACGACGTGGACCCCTTGAAGCAGCGCGAACTGCGGCTATTGGATCACACGGGCAGGCTCGTCAGCGCCGTACGCCTGACCGCCGAGGCTGAAATTATTGACGTGGCCGCTTACCCGCCCGGTGTTTATATTGTGATGGTGCTGGAAAATGGATTGCCGGTAAAAGTGGAGAAGGTGGCGATTGTGCGGTAAACAGCTTTCCTGACAAACCGGCACCCAACCGAAGCCGTTTATCATTTTGAAAAAATCCGTCCAATCTACGGGAGGCAGCCGCAAGTGGCTCCTCCCGTGGAGCGGACGGGTTTCTACGAAATGACAAAAGTAGCCCGAATGGATTCCTCCCAATGACAAACCGCCCCACCAACACCGCCAATACCTGCCAAACATGAAACAGCTATTCGTCCTGTTCTGTCTCTTCGGCGCCCTGCACGGCTCGGCCCAGGGCATTTTCTCTGCCTGCGGTACGGAGACCCTGCGCGCCGAAATGCTGCAAAACGATCCGTCCCTGCTCGCGCTCGAACAGGCGCAGGAGACCGCTTACCAACAAGCCGCCCCGGCAGCGCAAAAAGGAGCGGGCGCCGTGCTGGTACTGCCCGTGGTGGTACACATTGTCCA
>Ga0268299_1001270_pt1 | contig 48184 bp, 47 predicted proteins | sample NOBtaG_FD_193484 | JGI IMG/M metagenome (GOLD analysis project Ga0268299, IMG submission 193484) | Activated sludge microbial communities from bioreactor in Nijmegen, Gelderland, Netherland - NOB reactor | ecosystem: Engineered > Bioreactor > Aerobic > Activated sludge | place: Netherlands... | reverse complement strand
CTTTATTTTCGCTTTCTTGCCCTTTTTTTATTAGACGCAAAGCTAAGGAATTAGCCTTACTCATAGATTCAACTTGTTGGTTTATCTTGCAATAAATAGTAGACATAGGTTTCCCTTTCTTTGTTGGTTTTGTTGGTTTTATTAACTTGTTGATTTATTAATATTTGTTGGTAAATTACTGCTGAGTTGTTTGTTATTTTTTACTTTTTGTTTTGGAGTTTGGATGTTGGTTAGTTTTACTGATGTTTGAGAAATCTCTTAATTAGCAGGCTTAGAAATTAGTTTTTATTAGTGTTTACAAGTATTTCCAAAGTGTTACTTTCTTTAATACTTGCATAACTAATAAGCTCTAGGTCTATTTCTACTAATTGCTTAGTATATTTCTTAAACAATCTGGCTAATTTCTTGTATTTTTTAGTTAATTTAGTCATTTTTTCTAATTCTGTAGACTCTATATTTTCTACATTACTGAGTTTTGAGTATTTATTTTCTAACTCATTATCAAACTCAATTCTACAAGAATTAAAATCTTTCTCTATTTCAACTAATTTTTCGCCTATCATTGCTACTTCATTAATTAGGATTGCTTTCTCTCTTTTCAAAGACTTAATTAAGTCTCTATCGTTGACTAGCATATCCACTATTTCAGCAAAATATACTGTTTGCATAAAACACTCCTATTTATCTTAACTTGTTGTTTATTAATTACTTGTTGATTGTTGGTAGTGAAGAAAAGAAATCGAACTAATTAGAAGTTTAAGGTAAAACCGTACTCAGATTTGCTTGCCCATTTTTTAATATAAACAAGCCATCTACCTACTACCGGAAACTCTATGTAGTAGTCATCATCCCCTATAAAATGTTCAACTATTTCAGGTGCATCAACAGCCTTAACACTCATAAAACCACAATCATTAAAGCCGTTGTTTTTTAATGCTGCCGTACATTTGAAGTTAACCTTAAAGGGTGGTGTAAGGATAAATGACCTTTTATTTTCTTTGTCGTATCTAACCACTTTTTGATTAATAAGTTCTTGATACTCGTATTTCCAGATAAAGTCTTTTTCTTGTTTTACAAGTAAAAAACCTTTATGGAGTTTTACTAGTTCTATTGCTACAGCACAAGCTTTAGCAATATGATTACAAGAAATCTCATCTACCAAAATTCCTTCTTCATCATAAACTTCTAAATCAAAATCTAGCGGTTTATTTTGTTTCAACATCAGTTTCTCCTTGTTGTTTGTTGATTAAAACTTGTTGTTATTTAGGTTTACCAAGACCACAAACCAACTGAAAACACACTACTAATAGTAAATAATTAAACCTAAGTTTAACTATTAGTTAATTAGATTAGTTTTGTGTTATTTATTTATTAAGTTGGTGTTTGAAATGTGGTCTTGATAGTTATTTGTTTACTTGTTGTTGGTTTATAAGGCTTTTTACTGGTTAGCTCGATTAGAAGTTACTAATTAAAGGCATAATTAGGTTAAATCTAATCTTCCCAAGGCAACATAATCGTAATGCAACCCTTCCCTTCATCATCAGGGCCAATGACCGCTTTAAGCCAACATAACCTTTTATTTTGTTGTAAATATGAAGCCATTTCTTCTAAAAAAACTTCCTCATCCTCTTCATCTGAAGGTGGTAAAGTTTCAATAGCAAATGGTTCATCTTCACTTGGAACTGTGCATAGAAAAGAGAATTTTATATTATCCAGCTTTTTATTATCAGAGCTAAGTTTAATAAATTTAATCCTTATTCTTAGCATCCAAAGCACATCCCAAAGTCTACCTTTAGGATCTTCCAAAGCTTTTTTTGCATTTGTGTTAAGTGCAACATAACGACTAAAAGCTCTTGCCGTCAAAACAACAGGAAATTCAAGTCCTGCTTGTTTGCTCATTCCTGGAAAGTCTTTTTCTATGTCCACTAACACTCCATCAGCAATTGCTTCATGGCGTGTGTAAGAATGTATTAAAGGAATTTCTGACATAGTTTCTCCTTATTGGCTTTTTTGTAAAGCTTTAATTTGTTGATTGTTGGTTCAGATAATAGATAATTTGGCTTAAAATTGCGGTGGGTATAAGTTTACATTAACTTTTGGCAAAGTCTTAAAAGCCTCAATAATTAAGCTTTCAACATCTTTCCACTGTAATCCACCAAGACCACAACCCAATGCTGGTACAGCAATAGACTTAATCTTTAATGTATTGATGTTTTTGACTAATGCTACTAACCCATCTTCTATATATTCTATTTTTGAGCAATCTCGCCAATCTTGTTTTGTTGGAAAATTAATTATGTAAAAAGGGTACAAGAAGCTGTTATTAGCTGTGATAAACATTTGCCCTGCTTTGATTTCTCCTAAACTACAAGCTGTCTTGTAGTAATAAAAGTTGTCTGGATAGGCTTGCTTAAATGCTAATGCTAGTCCTTTTCCCATCACTCCTACACAATTAACAGGATTTACCAATGCTTCTACCTTAGCTTCTAATAAATTACCTTTACAATAATCTATCATTGGCTTCTCTCCTTATCTTGTTGTAATTTGATTGGTTCTTTGTTGGTTAGAAAGTAAGTTAGAAATAACCTAGAAGGCTATTAAAGAAGCTGCTCAAACTCCGTTCCAAAAGCACTAACAACACGAGCTATCATACCTTGCCAATGTTTTAATAAAGCTATGGGAAGCTTATGTTGAGCCGCTTTCATCTTGTTAACCAAGATAATAGCTTCTTGGTAAGTTATTTCATTAGTTGGTAATTCAATGCTTATTTCAAGAGCTTTTTTGAGTTCTGGACTGCACCACTTAATTGTAGCTTTCTCAACAAATAGTGGAGTTAATTCATAATCCATCACCTGTTGTTGTGATAAAGCCAGAACATAATCTATTGTGCCAAAAGTGAATTTCGGATGCACTTTCCAAGAATCCTCTATAAATCCAAGTGGTATTGCACCGGGCATTAGAGGTCTTCTTTTTAGCCCATAACGAAACAACTCTTTATTTATCAATAAATACCTGTCTAGCTGTGATACATTGCTGACAAACTCGTCCAACAGTTTGCCAAATCTTGTATCACTTGACTGGCTTTTTATTATTTTCCTTAAAGATGTTAGATAATCGATAGGACTAATTAAGCCATCTTTTACCCTAACATTACTAACTTTTATTTTAGAGTATATATTTAATAAATACTCTATATCTTTTTTAAGTTTTTTTATTACTTCTATTTCTTGTTGTATTTCTATTTCTATATTTTCTATCCTTTTTAGCGAAAATAGAAATTGTTTCTCAAAATTATCCAAGCTATTGAGTTTATTCACTTCACTCATAGGAATCTCCTTATTAGCTACTTTGAATTAACAACGTTCATAGTTATCTAAAAAGGTATCCATACCTTTTTCATATTCTGCATAGCTAGCCATCAATTTTTTTAATAAATCTATTGCATCACTATGGGAATAATTATTTGTTCTTTCATAAAGCATTGCAGCTAACTCTTCTACAGGAGTATCACCTATATCTTCTTCATCTTGGCAGTCTACTAATTGTTGTGCAGCTTCCAATAAATCAACCAATAAGCTTTCAATTTTTGATTCTCTTTCTGTCATGGTCTTCTCCTTGTTTGTCTATCAATTTACTTATTTAATTTCTAGTAATCACAAGATGTTTCAGCATGAAAAAACTCAGCACCTTTACTAGCATCATATTTTTCTTTATAGAAAAATGTTTTTTTCAAATAAGCTTCTTCTTCTTTTTCGTCGCCAATAGAATAATAATATCTACTCTGTTGGTAATACTTTTCTGATAAAGATAAATACTCATCTGCTAGAAGAATACTCTTGAAGATATATAAGCTTTTTTTAATAGCTTTTTCTTCGGATTTGAAATCTTTACTCCATAGCTTATGTAAGCTATCTCTGACTTCTCCATAGTATCCATCTTGTAATTTATATACTCTTACTTTGAAGTTTCTTTCTTCTTTGTAAAGAATATATTCACTATTTTGAGTTCTTGTTGTCATAAATCTCCTTGTTAACAAACCACTACAAAGTAAATCTAGTCAAAGCAAGGCCAACTAAAGACGTAAAGCTTTAATTAAGTGCTTACTATCAGACTAAATTTACTTGTAATGTGAGTTGTGTTTTTTGTTTTTGTAGGCGTATAAACGTATAAGTGTAATGGATGAACTTAAAGGTTTTTTATATTGGCTAATTGGCTAAATTGATTAACAACTAGTCAACATTATCTACGCCGCTTTACGCCGCTTTTTGGTTATTTGATAGGTTAATTGCAGATTGTTTTTCTAACCAATCTACAGCCTCTTGAGCTTTAGAACTAGCTGTAAATATGGCTTTTGTGTCTTTCTTTAATATAGTTATCCAGTCAGCAATATAGTTAGCATGATCTTGTCTAGGTTCATTAGTAATTTTTAATAATGAACATAAAAAAGCTGCTCCTAGCTCTGCTACTAATTCTTCTGCCGCATAACTCGAACTACCAAATCTTCCACTAAAGTCACGCTTACATCGGCTAGTATGGCCTGTCCAGTGAGTTACCTCGTGTGCTAGGACAGAATAATAACTTTCTGAGTTCTTAAAAGCCCCGAAGTAAGGCATGTTTATCCTGTCTAACGACGGCGAATAAAATGCTTTATTACTTCCATGTTCAATAGTTGCACCTAAAGAAGCAAAAAATTTTTCTACTTCTGCAATTCTAGTATCTGGATTAAAACTAGGCTCTGGTGGTGGAGTATATCCATCTACTTGGTCTGCATTAAACACATAAGACATTTGTGCATACATTCTATGTTTAATTGTGGCTGATTTAGATTCTGCTTGCTCATCGGATTCTGCTTGCCCTTTTCCTACTACATCCAAAACCTTATAGAATGCTATAAGGCTACCTTTTTCACCTTTACGAACTTGTGCGCCAAGTTCACTCCACTGTTTATAAGTAGCCCATATGCCTCTTGTGTATCCTTCACTCATACCACTCATCCACAAAGATAATATATTTATTCCTTTGTAGTTATTGCCTGTTTTTGCATTTACTGGCGATATTAGAGTGCTATCTTTAGTTTTATACCAAGGAAGCTTAAAATCTGTTGCTTGTTCCATTTTTTTTATAATTTCTTCTGTAATGCGAGAATAGACATCTTTTGATATCATTTGATTTTTCTCCTTGTTGTTAGTTTGTTTAATTAGAATTTGTTGGTTTGTTTACTTGTTGTGATTTTTGATTTTTAGAAACTTTAGCAGTTAGAACTAGTTAGCAGCTTAAAAAAGCTGTTGAGAAGCTTTTAACCTAGCTGCTACTTGAAGTAAAAACAGAGGCTCTTGATTAGTAAGGGAAAGTATTCCCTCTTTTGCTAATGCTAAATTTGACAGCGATAAATTGCTAAGTCTTTGGCAACTATCACAACTAATAATTGTTCTTCTACCTTCACGAGAATGCTTTTCTCCTAGTATAGAAAAGGTTGTTGAACAATCATTATGGTTATCTAATTTCAACTTAGCATTAAAACTCAAGCTTCTATTGATAGTTCTATTTGGAATTTGCTTTATAAGCTCTTGGTAGAAAGGTTCTAACTCCATTAGATAAGAGATATTTACATCCTCATCAGGCCAAGGAAATCTCCAAAAAGTAGAGAAATCTATTAGCTTTTCTGGAATGTCTGTATTTTTCATAAAGATAGTTAAGAGTTCTGCTTCTTCTTTGGTTACATATCTCATAGTACCTAAATTATCTAAAGAACCTATTTTAGCAATTTGCATTTCTTGTTGTTTTTCACTTCTTTCTGGGAGTATAAACCGAACTTTTATTTGGCGATTACAACCAAGTGTAAACTTAATTGAATATCGCTCAACCCTTAAAATTACGTGTCTATATTTTGTTAACATATCCCAAAAAGTTTGGTCGCCTTTAGCAGTTTTGAAAGTTCGATTATATTGATTAGAAAACTTAGCATATAACTCTACTTCTCCTACTACTGGTCTAATTTCTGCTAACTTCTCTCTTGGTATTGAAGCTAGCATTTCTCTTGTTGGCATTTCTTTAGGTAAAATCTTATAGATATATCCCTTTTCTTCCATATCTTCTCCTTGTTGTTTTAATTTTTACTTGTTGCTTTTCCTTAATAAATTCATAAGTAAACCAAATACAATTCCACTCTTTAGCTGTAAGAACTACTTTTCCATATCCATCCATATGCAAAGTAAAGGTTCGTATTCTGTTTACTCTTACTGTTGTGGCTGAATGAACTAAATAGCAACCACTTATATAGTTGCCATTTTTCTGAATGCACCACTTACTTTTTATACATACAAAAAGCTTGTTGGTTTTGGCTAACTCTGTTATTTGAGCAGGTTTAGCCTTGAATTTTGTTTTCATACAAAACTCCTTGATATGCTAACTTGTTGTTTTGATTGGTATTTGTTGTTTTGATTGGTATTAGCTATTAGCTAAAACTTAAGCACCATAAAAAGATAAAACTAGGCATGAGATTTAATCTCAAACCTAGTTCTTAATTGATTGCTTAAGCTATTTAGAAAAATTTAATTAATCGATTAAATTTAAATGAAAGGATCTTTCACATTAACTTTACTAGCTTTCCCATTACCACTGTTTTTATAAGTTTTAGTATAGGGTTTGCTAGTTGGCACAACATCAACTTCTTTTGGTGCTACTGGTATTGGTGCAACTTCTACTGGCTGTGGTGCAGGTGCTTGGATAGCTTGCTGTGCTGGTATTTCTTCTTGTTGAGAACTAGTTTCATTCGCACGATTGCCTAAAAATCTAACTTCAGTTGCATTAACTTCTAGGCTAAATCTTGTGCGGCCTTCTCTGTCTGTCCACTCACGAACACGTAAGCGACCTTCAATGTAAACTTCTCTTCCTTTAGATAGATATTGTGAAGTGTTTTCTGCTAATTTGCCCCAAAGTGAAATTTGAAACCAAGTTGTTTCTATTTCACCGTTGGTTCTTTTTTCATTTGTTGCTACAGAAAATTCACAAACTTGTTGGCCTTGAGGTGTAAACTTTACCTCTGGATTGCGGCCAATATTTCCTACGACGACGATTTTATTAAATGACATAAAAAAACTCCTTGTTAGTTAATTAAAAATTTGTTGGTTTTGATTTATATAAATTGAGTTAACTTGTCTTAAGTTAAGTTATTAGAAACTGATGGAGTTAGAGTAGAACTAACATTAGTAAATACTAATATTAGCCCTCTCTAACTTGAGAATTTTAGTAAACTATTTAACAAGCTTTGATAGCTTTATCTTGCTTATCTTGCTTGTTTTGAACTGCTTGAACTGCTTGTTTAGCTAAAATTCTAGCAACTCCCGTATTAGTGGTGTTGCTTGGCTTTTGTGATTGTTGTTTGCTTAAAGAAGCTTTAATAATCTTTGTTGATGTTTTTTTAGCTTTTGGAAAGATGAAGTTTTTTAAGAAATTCCAAGCTTGTTTGAACAAACTAGGAGTTTCAATAAATTCATCTTGAATAACTAAGCCTAAAGAAATTTCTGGAAACAAAGTGCGAACAGCTTTCAAATAAGCCCGTTCATATAACATTTCCGATTGATCTTGTTGCCAAGATTCTTTCTCTAATAAGTTAAATTGTTTGGCTTGCTTAACTGAGAAATGAGCAATTTCAACTCTACCATTGATGTGCATTAATCTAACGCTACATCCAACAGCATTGTCTTGTCTTTCCTCAAAGCGCAACAAACCGCTACGGTTAACCAATGCTCTTAGTAATTCAAAAGCTACTATGGTCTTACCTTCTTTTACTCTTATTTGATTAAGAGCAATAACAGGTGATATTCCCATTTCTGCCCCTCTCATTAATACTAATTCTGCTTGTGGGTCTGTTAAGTCAACAGGTATGGCTCCTGCTTTTCTAAACATATCCACTTGAACTGCAAAATTATTAGCATATTGTTGTGGACGCACTTGTCCTCTAAAACCGTTTCTCATAGGGTTCTCCTTATTGATTAAAATTAAAAATTTGTTGGATTTAAGTTAAAAACTTGTTGAAGGTGAAATTTGAAATTTGAAGTTCTTTGGAAGTTGGGATGAAAAGCTAATCGGAAGTATTAGGAATACATAACAGCTTTAATTGCTTTAAGCTGTTTTTCCATACGAGAAAACTTTTGATTAAGCAAAACAGCTTCTCGTAAATAACTATTTCCAAGAAGCAAATCACCAGCCTTTATCAAACTTTCTGCTACTTGTCTTTTAGCTGAAAATTTAGCAAAACTGTCTAAAACTTCTTTTTCTAAAACTTCTATAGAAAGATTTTCTGCCATAAATAAATAATCTCCTTAATTGTTGATTTGACTAAACTTGTTGTATTGAGAATTAATTGGTAGGTATTAGGAAAGTAATTAACAAAATTAGCTAATAGAAGTCTCAATAATTCTTATTTGAGTTTCTAATTTGATTATTCTGTTATTAACACTACAAGCAGATTCAAAATATTTTTGTTCTTGTAGTTTGTCTCCATATTTATTGCAAACTGCTGCCATAGCTAGGTCGCTTTTAATGAAGTTTTTTCCTAATTCCACCGCTTGTTTCATTTCATTTAATGAATACATAAAATCTCCTTGTTGTTATTTCATCTGTTAATAGATGAAGTCTTGTTGGTTATTTATAGCTAATTAAATAACTTAAGCTAATTCGTATAAACACACGAATAGCTAGACAAGCTTTTGAAGTAGAAAAAACACTACTCCTAGCTTACTCTTATAAACTTATTTAATTAGATTAACTTGTTGATTGCATTGTAATTGCGTTGTAGATGTTCTACTAGGTATATAGAAAATTAAACGTAGAACATTATAGGAAGTATTTCAAACTATTAATTAATAAAACCTAAGCTTAAAATAGTTAAACTATTAGGTTTTAGATTTAAGTTTAATAATAAAAACTTAAATAGTTTGAAAACTTAAATAGTGATTTTGGAGTTAAATTTTAGCTAAATATTAACTAGAAAATGAATTATCTAGTTTTAGCTAAAATGTGAGAAATAAAAATAAAAATGAAAATGGATTAAAAGTTAAAAGTTTTTAGTTAGAACTATTTTGTCTAACTAAGTGAACTGCTTCAAAAGCTTTTTCATAAGCCTTTTCTAGCTGGCCCATAAAAAAAACTCTGTCATTTTCTTTTTGATTACTTTCAATGACTACATGGTATTTATTACCTATTGCATAAATACAAACATTATATTGAGTCATAATATCTCCTTGTTATTTCCCGCAGTTAATACCAACTAAATAATAAATGTTTTAATTAAATTAACTATAAAAGTTAAAAGGTGTTGGTTAACTTTGGGTGTTGTTTTCCATCAGTAATTAAGAATAAATAATTTCTTAATTCAAACGGATGGAATTGTTGTCCCGGAACGCGCCGGTATGAATTTGTCAAAGACCTTGTTAGTGAGAAATTAAATTCTCTTGTTTGAAACCATTTGCCTAAGCCAATTTGAGCATCAAAAAGGCGAACTGGAATCTTTTAGGCGAAGACTCAAAAACCTTCTTTTACGGCTTATAACAGCGTTACTAACCAACCATATTCATTTACAGTAAACTATGGACAAGACTGGCAGTTTAGGAATAGAACTAGCTTAAACCCTTGTTAGATATTTAACATCAACCTACAAAACGCCAGAATTAATAACCCAACTCTGATAAAGGTTCTTCAGCAAATGTTTAAGTTAAGAAAGTTAGAAAAATCTTATTAATAACAACATCATCAATAACAACTACATCATCAACAAAAACAAACTTAACTTAAAAAATGAAAAACTAAAATATTTACTCTTGTGGCGGAGTAAAAAGAAAAACCTCAACTTCGTAAAACAACAAACCTTAAGTTGAAAAGGGTAGCTCTTTTATTCCACTAATTACTTAATAGAAAAGGCGGAGCAAACTAAAAACCAACAAAGAACAGATTTTGTGGCAAACCCATTAAAACCCTCAATTATCAGCAGATAACAACACAGCTAATTAAGAAACTGTCCAACTTCTTAAAGTCAGAACAAGCAACCAGCTATCAAAGTTAGCCAGTAAACTTCCCTCTTTTCTTTAATCCGGGACAAAGCAACTTATCCAAAAAAGATAAGTGACATACTTTTCAATTTTGTGAAAATTGAATGAAAACTAAAGATGTGCAACTTATAAACAAATTGTGTGCCAAAGTTTATGTAGTAGGTTAATAGATTTCTGGTATGAGTTTTGCAGTTAGCAGCAAATAACAACAAATTTTTATCAAATCAAAAAGTAAATATTCGTCCAGAAAGAAAGGATTTTTTTATGTCTACAAATCTACAACCTAAGACTGTTTTAACTAACCAACTAGTAATGACCAAAGTTGTTGGTGTATCATCTGTACCAAATAATATGGATAATGTGGTTAATATTGCTAATGATGAAGTAAATGATATTAGCAGTAAATTAAGTGATGATATTAATAGTGAATTAAACAATGAAGTCAATAGTGAAATAAATAGTGAAATAAATAGTGAAATAAATAGTGAAGCAAATAATATTATTAGTGATAAGCTAAATAATGTAACTACTTCGCTCTCTGCTAATAATGAAAAGGCTGCAAAGGACTCTTTTGATGACAAAACAAACTCATCAAAACCTAATTTAGTTAAAAACTACCAAAATAGAAATAACTCCCAACGTTATGAAAATAAACCATTTAGGAATAATAATAGGTTTAATGGTAATAATAGTGGTAATGGTGGTAACGGTGGTAATGGTAAAGTAAATAGTAATACCAACCGCAATAGCAATATAAATAATAATTCAAATGATAACACAAATAACAATAGTATCCCTTTTGATCGTTCTGTTGATGTGGTTCCATCTACTTTTGCTCGTATTCAACAAGTCTACGACAAAGTGTGTGAGAACTTTATTTATCGCCCAAACCTAGGGTTTGTCATTAATGCAATGATCAAAACAGGTAAATTTGATCCTCAAACTATAGCTGATAATATTTGTACTGTTTTCTCTAAGAAAAAACCTAGGATTGATAGAAAAACTCCTATTTATCTTACAAAACAAAACCTAGAAAAATGTCGTGAAACCCAAGCAAAAGTTAGACTTATCCTTGGTATGGACATAGATATTCATCCTGTCCTTAATTCCATGATCTACACAGGTGGATTTGATCCTGTTAGTATCGCTAATGCTGTAAGAAGACCTTTTTTAGACAAAACAAAAAATAGCTCTTATCAAGGGTCTAACTCTTATCAAAAATCTAGTTCTTACCAAAAACCTGGGTCTTATCAAAAGTCTAAGCCTTACCAAAAGTCTAAATCTATCAACTGATTAGCTTATAAAGTGATAAGAAAGAGAAAACAAAGAGAGACACATTTTTATTACTTTTATTAGGTGTACTCTTTAAAAACAAACAACTTAATTTGCCGAATAACCAAAGACAATTAATCCCTATTGCTAATCTAAACCCTGACTTGACAAATAGATTATTAGCAATAGGGATATAACTTAATATATGGAGTTTATTATGAATAAAGTAAATTTACCAAACCAACCAAGTAATTTCAGCAATTCAAGTAATTCAAATAATTCAAACATTAATAACTTAGATCAAACAAAGTTCCTTGAAAAACTAAATGATGTAGGTAATAAACTTTCTATTAATTTTCATAAAATAGGTGAAAATATTATAGAAAAATTAGATAGTTTAGAGAAAAATCATTCTACTAATACAAATACATTGAATCATTTAGCCCTAATAGATGAAAATTTAGTTAATAACTTAAAAGAAAGTTTTCAGCAGCAAAAATTACTACTAACTAATATAAAAATTTTAACTAGTAGTAATGAAGAAAACTTTAATAAATTGTTAGGCAAAGATTTAAGCTCTATTAAGTTAAAATTAGACGCTCAATCTAATGTTCTTGATAACCTAGAAAAAGCTATAAACAAAGAAGATATAGCCAATGCTATATCACTATTTGCCCAAAAGCTTACAGATATTGAAGATAACCAATCTACTGATGTGATTAATATATTAGAAAAAGTAGGTAATTTAGAAAGCCAACTAGCTCAATCTTTAGAACTTAATTCCAAAGTTATAGAGAAAATACAACCTTTAGAGAACTATCTTTCAACAATGGTTAAGGCTGTTATTAGTCTCTATAAAGCCACTAATGAACTAAAAGCCACTCATAACCAAACCTTAGCTAAAGTAGATAAGCTTACTGAAACTATTAACTGCTTACTTGAAAGTGAAACTACAAATGAATCTAATGAACTAGAAACCACGCAAACCATACAAAATAAATCATTTATTACTATTATCAAAAATAAGTTAAAAGCTCTTTTTGCTCCACTACAAAGGTTTCGTACTAGTAGTCAAACTAACTAATACCTGTTACAAATCTATTAACTACTCCCACACCTTAAACATAATCAGACTTAATTATCAATAATCTGATTATGTTTTTTCTTTTGCTAATTAACTTAATTTTTGCTGTTTTTCTTACCTGGAAAACAAGGGAAAATATTTTTTATTCTTTCCATCATAGCGTCAACAAAAATAAGCAAAATTTTTATCAATAATAAATAGTCTCACTGGTCAGTTTATATCTATTGTGTTTACAATTAATTACAAGAAAAAGTACAATATTTACTTTTTTGCAAGTTTAGACATAGGTTTTGCAAGATTTTGCAAAAAGCATAAAAGTTTGCATTTTACTAATTTATCCATAAACTCAAATAATTTTTATAACCCCTATTATTAGAACTAAATAGCCTTTTTAAACTATTTTTCCTAAAAACTTAATTTTTATTTTTATTTAGTATACTAACGTAATCCAATAAAAATTTTCTGTGCAAGATTTTGCAAAACTATTCAATCTACTACCGTCTAATTACTAGTAAAATTAGCTATCTTGAATAAGAAAATAACTTCTTACTTCGCTCAAATAGCCAATAACCAACAATAATCTATCAATAAATTCCTGGCACACATCTTGCAGAAGTACCCAACTAAACAACAAAACGACTCCTAAAAAACTAAAAAATAAATTCTATCCAGAAAGGAGTTAGAGCTTAGTTTGTTATGGCTATTATTAAATAGCTATAGCAAGCTACTGCCTAATTATTTTTATGAAAAACTTTCAACCAATAATTAATGCTTTTAGTCAGATAAAAGCTAATTTTCTTAGTCCTTATGATCATGCTGATAAAGGCAGTCATAAGAGTAAAGTTAAAACCTTATTAACTAAAAGTAGTTTTAGCTCTATTAATCTTGCTAGCCCTATTCAACAAAAAACTACTCAAACAATAAAGGCACTAGCTAAAGTTTTAGCTCATCCTGTTACTAGAACAGCCTTACTAACTATTTTAGTTATTTGTTTATTTACTATTGATAGTTATGCCCAAAATGGCGGGCCTATTACCCAAACCTCAGCAACTATCCAAAACACAATTAAAAACCTATTTACACAGATTTATGACAATTTTCGCATTCCTATTTCTGCTGTAGCACTTACGGTAGCTGCTGCCAAATTTGCTGGTAGTGACCAAAATGGTCGCCGTCAGTCTTATTTAATTGGTGGAGCAATAATATTGTTCTGGATCACTCCTGGGGTCATTAAGTTCTTTGAAACTGTCACTAAACAATAGTTTTTAGTTGTTTACCAAGAACTAATTTTTTTAATTATTTAAGTTAGAGAAAAAGCTTATGGATTACTCAGACGAAATTCCTTATACCTCAACATATCGCTCACTATCAGAACCAGTCTATAGATTGAGATGGTACTTTATTAGGCTTACAGATGGTGATTTAGCTGTTACTACTCTATCTACTGTAGTCCTAATGATTGCTAGTGATTTACTTGGTATTGAGCAATACAAAATAGGAGCATTTTCCCTTGATCCTTTTGGATACTTGGCACTAGGTCTAGCTCTAACACTACTTATCAGCCTAGGCCATAAACTACGTCCTGAAGGTGATATTGAGCTTATTGTACGTGGCCTTTTCTCTACAAAAATTCTTACTAACTACACACAAGTTGGTGACAGATTTTGGCTTTCTAGTATTGGCAAAATTAGCTGTCAACTTAACAAAAAGAAAACAAAAAAATAACCATTAATTGCTAATTCTGAGGTTTGTTTTAATAACCTTAGTTTAGTTAAATGAGGAAACGACAATGTTTTTGGATTTTTGGGAATTAACAGCAAGTAGCGCGTTTTTAGCTCTAGGGCTGTGGAAAACAGGTATTAGTGATTTAGTTATAGAAAAGCTTTCTACTAAAGCTAGAGATACTTATGCTTGGGTTACTTCGCGTGACGGTGCTTGTAGATTGTTATGTGAAGATCTTCCATACCAAGACTTTTTTCAAGACGTAATTGTTACTGAAAATGGCTATCTTTGGACTGGTGTAGAAGTTAAAACTATTGCTACTGATTCTGTTAGTGGAAGTGACTGGAAATTCTTAAATGAAAGGATTTCTCGTGTTTATAGCACACTACCAGAAAATACTTTTATTCAAGTAGTTTTTAGTGTTTCTCATACTAGCCATTTACCTGCTTATATTTATAAGAAGGTTTTAAGTAAGGCTAAAAACTCTCCTGGGGCTAGCCTAGCACCTTTAGCTTATTCTCGTGCTAAATATTTTAATGAACAATCTAAAGCAGGAAAAATTCGTAATATTAGAACTTTTGTTTTTCTTGGTAGACAAAAGCCTAATAAAGTTACTGATATTCCTCTTTCTGCTCTATGGTCTGCTAAACCTTTTATGGAGATTCAACATGATGAACTCCTAGATATTTATCAAGATGTTCTGAGAGTTAGAGATAATTTTATTAGTGTTTATCAAGATGTTGCAGGTCAAAATAGCGCGGCTCCTATTTCTGCTAGAACTTGTTATGACCTGATTTATAGACGACTTAATCCTGCTAGAGCTAAAAATAATCCTAGTCCTAATTTAACGACAAGGCTTCCTTGGCAACCAATTCAAGATGCTACTGTTGATGGTACTCAGCTATCTAGCACTCATGAAGAACTTTTTGCTAATAACCCTAGAGAAACACTTTGTTTTACTAGTGGGGAAATAGTTGATTACTACATTAACCTTGAAGGTGTTTTAGCTACTACTGTTTCATTAAAAAAACTTCCTACTCGTGTCTATGCTGGTTTAATGGAACGCTTTACCCGTAGCACTGAGATAGATTTTGATTATGAAATTACTACTAGTTTTGAAGTTGATAACTACCAAGATACAGATGAAAAACTAGAACGTAAGCTTAATTGGGCAATGAAAAACCTTACTAGAGCCGGTAATAATCCAAATATGGATGAAAAAGTTAAAGCTGAAGATATGGTAGAAATTAGAGAAAAGATGAGAAAAGGTGAAGAACGTATTGGAAATGTAGGCTTACAGGTATTTTTTACTGCTAATACAAAATCAGAACTCAGATCTCATGTTGATAAAGTGTTGGCTTTAATGCGTAGACTAGAAGGTTTAGAAGGTGCAACAGAAAGTGATGTTCCTTTTGAAAGCTTTGTTGGAGCATTACCTTGCGCTCCTATGAAGAACCCTAGAAGAAAACTCACTTTATCTAGCGTAGCGGTAAGTTTAACTCCATTTACAGGCTCTCCAACAGGTGTTAGCCCTAGAGAAGCTATAGACGCTTTTGAGACTCCTGATAAAAAAGAGTTCTATTGGAATCCACGTTCAGAAACATTTGATAGTGCAATGACTCTTTATTGTGGCCCTCCTGGAAGTGGTAAATCTGTAGCACTAAACAGACAACGTAGCACAATGCTACTTAATGGTAGGTTAGGTGTAACACTAGATTTTGATAGAAGTGCTGTTAGGTTATGTAAAGCCGTTGGTGGTAGATATATCAATATTGGTGATCCTTTAGAAACGCAAGGATTAGGATTATTTAGTATTCGTCCGCAACCAGGTGAAGTATTTAAGCCTGGTGAATTAACTCCTGAAGGTTTACCAAAAGATAGATTGGAAGATTTGTTTGATAAAATGGAATTGCTTTGTCTTGATCCAAACAATGAAAATCAAATATCTCTTGAACCAACTAAAGTAACTGTTCTCAGACGCTATATTACACAAACCTTTGCTAATTTAGTTGATTTAACTCCAACACTTGATGATGTAATCAATACTTTATACAACGCTTGGCCTGAAGATGCAGAAATAGCTAGAGATTTAGCAGCAAGGTTAGAAGTTTATGCAGGAAATAGTTCACTTGGTAATTTCTTAAATGATGTTTCTGAACCATTACCAGTAAATATTCCATATATAGTTTTTGACTTCAAAGGTGCAACAGATAATGCAAAGCTAATGCTTGTTGCAGCAATGGGAGTACAAACCCATGTTAGTAGATTTATTAGAGCTAATCCAACCATAGAAAAGTTTGTAGATGTGGATGAGTTCTATGTAATTACTGAATATAAAAAGATTTGTAAGTTGATAGCTTTAATTGTTAGAACTGCTAGAAAGAAATCAACAGTTGTATCAGTAGCTAGTCAAGCACCTGATGATTTTACCAAAAATGACATAGTTAAAGGTATTAAAGCTAGTTGTGAGGTTAAGTGGTTATTACGTAATAATGACCCTGTTAACACAGCTAAAATCTTTGAGCTATCCCCAGGTGAATTAGCAGCATTACGTAGACTAGAAGTAGGTGGTGAAGAATTTCGTGATGCACTACTTATTTATCCTACTCCTGGAACTAGGCAAGGTTGCGCTCACCTAAGACTTAAATTTTCTATTACAGATAAACGAGTCCTAATGAGTGCTGGACGTGAACGGGCAACTATGAATGAGGCTCTAGCCGATCTTAAAGGTTTTCCATTACAAGACACCTTTTATGAAGCATTAAAGGGTTAATTTATTATTTCAGTAATTAATAATTTTCTAGCAAGTTTAGCTAGATATAACAACTAGGGTTTTTACAACTAAGTTCTTTGCAAACAAATAGGTCAAATATCTTAAATAACTTAATTTAATCCTAAGTTAAGTTTAATTAACAAGTTACTAATTCTAGCAATTCTAGTGATTTTAGTAATTCTAGTGATTCTAGTGATTCTAGTGATTCTAGTAATTCTAGTGATTAGTATTTAAGGAGAAGTTATGGAACGAATAGAACGAAAAAAGAAAATATTATTAGCAGTTTTGCTAAGTTTATTTCTTAGTACAGTCACATATGCCGCTTTGCCGGTCATAGATGCCTCCCATATTAGTGTTACTAATACAGGCTTTATCAAAGAGTTAGCACAATTAGTGTTGCATCATAACTATTGGATTGACATGCATGGTAAATGGCAGAATCAGCTTAAAATCCTAAAAGTAGACCAAATTGTTAAGGCTACTACTAAGATAGACATTAATAAGCTTGGATGGGATGAACAAGGGCCTTTTGCCCAAGAAGGTGCTACTCAAATGGCAGCTAAATCTATCAAGCAAATTCAAGATTTGATGGATGGTAAACCCGCTAATTTAAGTAGTGTTAGAGAAAACCTAGAGCGCATTTATAGACCTGCTCCTATTACTACTGATGGTGCTAAATCCCAAGTTGCATTACAGCAAATGTCTGAAGCTATCACTTTTGTTGGTGAATCAAATAAAGCTATTGAAGAAAGCAAGAAAAACATTGAAAAGCTTAAAAATGATATTGAAAAAGGTGGATTAAGACCTGGTGATTTAGAGAGGTATCAGGTGTTAATAGCAGCATATCAAACGCAAGTTCAAAATTATCAGGCTCAAGCTCAAAACCAAATGATTCGTCAACAAAGTGCTGAGTTAGGCTTCAAGATTAGCGAAAATAACGACAAGGTAAATAGGCGACTAGAAGACCGCTACAACATGCTAGAAGCTATGAAGCATGTCTCTTTAACAGGTCACTTAAAGAAACCTTCTAAAGCTATTACTGGTGTTGAATAGTAAATCATATGTAGTAAGAAAAACAATGATTAATTCTTACTGTATTAATTAACTAATAAATAGCCAATAACACCTAACAACTTTAACTAATAAAAAGCTTTGTAAGTTTTTCCGATAGTAGGTTTTACTTGCAAAAAGAAAAATAAACCAAATATAGCCAAATTACAAAGGAAATAGAGAAAGGAATTATTTATGTTTGACTTAATAACTTCACCACTAGCAACAATAAGTTTTTACTTATTTCAAGTACCAGGGTTGCCTAACGCCAAAATACCAGGTCTATCAGATGTCTATATGCCCACAGATGCAGCAGCAAAAGCTTTTGTACTATTTGAGGACATTAACAAAATAGCCTTTCTCTTACTTCCGTTATTGCTACTAATTGCTGGTGGAATGTCAGTAGTAGGTTTAGGCGAACAATGGACTATTTGGGAAATGAGCAAACGTGCTATTGCAACTGTTGTTTTATTAGTAGGAATACAGTTTGTTTATGGTGGTGTTATCTCTTTAGGTGTTGGTATTGGAGAGGTAGTAATTACTGGTAATGAGGCTCAAAAACTTAACCAACGCTTTGAAAAGGTTGCCAAGCAAACACAGGATGAACGGGGTGTAGATAGTGATAAACCTTCAGGTTGGATTGAACTAGGAGCATTAATTATAGGTGGTCTTAGCACTAACCAACTTATGACAATAGTAACAGGTTTAGCTAATATTTTCTTCTTTGTTTTAACAATTGTAATGACTAACCTCTGGAGAATATTTGCAATTATCTTGTTTGTAATCTCGCCTTTAACAGTAGTGCTAGGAATAATACCTGGTATTGGTAGTCGTATCACAGCTAATTGGTTTGGGGCATTAGTTCAAATTTCATTTTGGCAAATTTGGTTTAGTATTTGTGCTTGGTTTGTAAACAATGCAGAACTGATTTTGACTTATTCAGACGTAACTTCAAGCCGTTCTGCTGTTGCTAACTATGCTGAATCAACCGCTTTTGCTGTTGTATTTAGCTTTCTTTACTTAGCCACTCCATTCATCGTCAGTGCAATAGTTCCATTATCAATTTTTAGCTCTGTTGGTGTTACTAGCCTAATTAGTGTAACCAATCTAGTTATTGGTGGTGCTAGTAAATTAATTCCAAAGTAGGTAAACGAGAAATCTATTAATGATTTTATAGAAATAAAAACAACTAAAAAAGAAGCTTGGAGCAAATTATGTCTATCCTAAGAAAGAAACTAAATAATAATGGTAGTAATAATAGTAGCAATAGTCATGCTGGAAATAATACTGGCAGACTACCAAATATAAATAGTAGTACATCTTTAGCCACTGGGAATTTAGCTAATGTTGCTACTAATCAAGGTCAATTAGCTCAAGAAATGGCTCAACAGTTAATAGCTCAACAGCTAAACCAACAAACAAATCAGCAATTACCTGCTTGGACAACTCCTAATACCCTTAATAGCGAGCTAACTACTGAACAATTAATAGCTTTAGCTCAAAAGAATGAAGTTAAAAGAAAACCTAATATTTTCTGGGGACGAAGTTATTCAGGTGTTGGACAACTTCAACATAACAACTTGTTTTTGCAGGTAGTGATTTTCTTTGTTCTTGGCTATGGGTTTTGGAATAGCTATCAATGGAGACTACATTCTACAGAAATTGGCATTAAACAATGGGTTGTATTTGAAAAGAATCAAGGTATTACTACTCCTAAAGATTCACGTCTTTATCAAACAGGTGCAGATAATGAAGAAATTCAAGCAATGGCTTGGAATATGGTTAGATGGGTTATAGCGGCTAGTAGTAGCAATGTAGAGGCTTCTTATACTGAAGCACGTCAGTTTATGACTCAAGAAATGCTAACTGAGTTTGATAAATCATTTGGTGAAAAAATAGAAGCACTTAAACAGCTAGGTATTTATAGAAAAATAGAAAATGCTTCCGTCAGACAAATGACAGAAAAAGATGTACCTGCTGGCTCAACATTTCGTCCTAGTCGCTATGATGTGATTGTTAGTGGTGAGCTTTATACCTTCAGAGAATCCAATAAAGATTTGCTAGCTAAGGGGCCATTTACTTATAGATTACGCCTTGTGCCTCTTAATACTCGCACTATTCAAAATCCTAGTGCATTACTAGTTAATTCCTTAGAAGAAATTAATTATCAGTCAACCTTAACTAAAGATGAAAGTAAGTAGTTAAGTGGTTATGTATTAATGATTTGTAGTAGTTGTAAAAAGTTCTTTAATTAATGGGAGCAACACAAAGTTAGTGAATAAATAAACTAATTAATTAGCTAAATATTGTGTTGATAAGCTTATGAAACAAAAACAAAAACAAATAACATTACTAAAAATAAAATGGTATATAATATATATAGCTTGTATTTGCTGTGTAATGCTAGTAGCAACAAGTAATAGTGTTATATTTGCCCAAAGTAATAAGAAAATAAAAGCTGTAAATAACCTTGAAGCTAATAAAACTATTAGCACTAGTAGTATAAAAGTACCATATATGCTTGAAATAAATGAGGATAGTGCTAGAAACGGTGCTGTAATTACATTAGCTGTTAATGCAATTACCATCATAAGATGTCCTGAAGAACCTGTTAACTTTTATCTTGGTAGCACTATTGGAATAGATGCCTTTCAAGCTGCTGAATTTGATAAAGAGCTTGGTAGAAATGAAATCTATGTACGCCCTCGTATTGCAGGCACTCATACCAACTTAGTAATAGAGTTTGCTTCTGGCCCAATGGTGATTTATTTCAAAGTCCTTGAGCTAAAAAATGGTAATAATGCTGGTGATTTTACTGGTGAAGTAGTTATTAAAAATATCTATTACAAAGATAAGCTTGCCGATACAGAAAAACAATTACTAGCTAGCAATGAAGAAAATACTTCCCTTAAAACTAAAATTGCTGAACTAGAAAAACAACTACAAGAAAAAGTCTCTGCTGCTTGCCAAGAAGATAAGCTAACTACGTTAAGACTAATAGAAGACTCCATTGTTTTTGTTAGTGAGAAAAACACTGTACAACAAGGAAGTGTTCGTATTAGCCAAGTTGGTAGAGTGCAAAGAGTTAAAACAGGCTTTGTTATTAGCTTTGCCCTAGAAAACCGTAGCAAAGATTTTCTTTCATTAGATCAATTAACCTCCCCTAGTGGAAATGTGCTAACCACTTGGGCTTTACCAAAAAGACTTTCTCCTAAAGCAACAACTAAAACTTCCCTGCTAATAGAAACCGAGGATCTTAAGCAAATTCCTAGTGAAATAACTTTTCTTGTTAGTGGTACTCCACTAAAGCTTAAACCTTCCTATTAGCAATAACTGTAATGATGTAATGAGTAATTTATTGGTTATTAACCCTAAATATTATAACAAGTTAACAGCAAATAGCAGTAGATAGGAGCAAAATAAAATGAGTAACAATGCAAATAATAACTTAGCAGATGATATGGATAAGCTAAATGAAGTATTTGGAATAAATAGTAATAGCAATTCAAATATAAATTCTAGTAATGGTGGGTTTGATAATAATGGTGGTATTGTCATAGTCGATGATCCTGATGAAGATGAGCTTGATAATTTAGTAGGAGCCTTTGATAAAGCCAAACCTGCTGCCAAACTAACTGAAGATGAGGTTTTATTAGCAGACCCTAATCTAAATAATTCCAACGCTTCTATAGCTAACAGTAGCCAAAACAATGGTGTTTTATCAGCAACTAATAATTCATCCAATGTTACTTCTAACATTGATCCATTAGCAAACTTAGGCAATAGCACACAAACTATTAATCCTTTAGATCCTACATTATTAACTAATAATGCTAGTGCTAATAATTCAACTACAAATACAAATGGTTTAGCAAGCGGATTACAAAATGGTTTACCTATAAATAATGCTGCTTTACCAACAGGTAATAATGTTGCTGCTAGTGTTAGACCTGGAGGCAAATGGAATCAAAGAGTAGTAATAATAGGCGTTTCTGTTGGTATTTTATTCTTTAGTTTTATTTTACATAACACTTCTGGAAAAACTAGTGCTAATAATAATGAAGTGGCTAAGACATTACCCGTTCCTGAAGCCAATCCTAGAATGGTTGATCCTAGGTTAAGTACCTCTGAACTAGGTATGCCTGATGGTGATTTCCCTAAAAATAAACCTGTAAAGACAGAAGATCCTTTGCCCGAACTTACTATTCCACCTAATGTAAATCCTGCACCTGTTAATAACCCTCAACCTAATCCTTCTCCTATACCTTCTCCTATTAAGGAAGTTGAGCCTGAACCTGAAGATTTCTCTATTAAGTTTCGTGCTGCTAATAAATTAGCTGCTGAAAGTCTTATAGAGAAAAACACTGCTAAAGAGGTTAAAGAAGAACCAAGTCCATTAGAAGGTTTACGTTTACCAATGCAGTTAATAGAGCCTTTACGTTCAGGTATTCCAACAACTGTTAGTGCTGTTGTAATTGCTGATGTTAAAGACGCAACAGGCAAAACAGTTGTCCCTAAAGGTTCAAGAGCGCAATTACCATTTTTATCTTTTGAGGTGCAAGGACGAGTAAGCAACGACATTAGTTCTAATAGCATTATTGTTCTACCTAATAACCAAAAATTAGTAATAAAAGGAACTGTTAAAGGAACTGATGGATTTGCAGGTCTTAAAGGAAAAGTACGCCAACAAAGCAAAGGTAATGTCTTGGCTAGGACAGGTAGAGCAGTTGGCAGAGTAGGAGCGAGAATTATTGGTATTCAAACAGGTGGTGTTGGTGGCTTTGTTGTAGAAGATGCTATCAATGAGAGTGTTAATACTAGCTTACCTTTTATTCCAAGTGAACGTGTAGTTGAAGTTATGGCGGGTACTCCTTTTACTTTTAATGTTAATTAACACTAACTCTAATTAATTCAATAGTTAGATTAATAGTTAATTAAAAAGTAAATGTAGTAAATAAATGTAAATGTAGATGTAGATGTAGATGTAGATGTAGTAAATAACAATAGAAAATAATAACAAGTAAGTAATTAGCTAAAAATAATTAAAAAATAAGCTAATTCTATATCCAGAAAGTTGTGTTAGATATGCCAAGAATAAATAGAAATATTTGTTTTGTTTCCTACTGGGCAAAGAAAGCTAAAAGTAGTAATTTAAGCTGGTTTGCTAGTAATTTATCAGCTAAGAGTTTACCAACAAATAATAGAAATCAAACTGGTTTTTCAATAGTAGGAATATTAATTGTGTTGGTATTTTTAGCTTTGTTATTCCTAACTTTATTTATAGTAATAATAACAGGTGGTGGTGATAATACAGAGAGCGAAGGAACTGGTATTAAGCAAGTTGAAGGCGAGTCTAATAATTTACCTAGTAGTGATAAAGATTCTAGTAATGCTCCTGGTTCAAAACCAACTAATAACTTACCTGATAAATATGACAAAGATGAAGATTTAGGAAGTGGCTACCTTAAATGTGTTGAACTTAATGGAGTTAGTTTTCCTCGTACTCCTGCTTTAGATCGTCGTGTTAGACAAATCTGGCTAGAAACTAAACAAGATATGGATGCCCAAGGTATTCCACCTCTAAGGTTTAGTTGGGGCTTTAGAACCTATTGCCAACAGGTTAATGTTGATAGTGGTGGTAATACTAAAGCCGAACCTGGCACATCTCCACACGAAGCAGGTAGAGCATTAGATGTTAGAGATATGACCCGACGGCCTGATGTCCCTTTAATCAAAGCTATTTTTAGAAAACATGGTTGGCATTGGGCTGGGCCTGATGATCCACCTCATTTCGATATTAAAGGCTATGACCGCAGGATTGGCGAGCCTAGTCATGCTGCTTGGATTAAAAAAGCTCAAGCTGATTTTGATAGAGGTGGGCCTAGAGAAGGCTGTAGAGGTACTAAGTGTGGTTCCTAGTGACTAGTAATAATAGTTAGTCACTATAAGTTGGTAATAAGCAAGTGGTCAATGATAGTTAATTTATTAGCAATTTTGTGTTTCATAATATTTAAGTTAGTTAATTTAAGTTAGTTAATAACAATATTTTATTTGACAGTTTTGTCTAAAACTTATCTGGCAAGAAGGGAAATAGAGCGATGTTAGGAATAAAAAACGATATTTTATTTAAGCTACTAATAGCAGTTTCAATAGTAATTATTTGGGTGTCTTATTCAATAAGCTTGTTTAAGCAAAAGTCTAATAGTAACCAAGAAATAGTAATTAGTAAGGCTTTAGGAAATGGTAACTGGGAAACTGTTAGTGGTGGTCTACTACCTGATTTAAGAAGAATAGCGTTTGATAATAGTGGTAGATTTGGAGTTGGAGTTAGCCTAGAAGGTTATTTAATAACTAGTAAAGACGGTGGTTTAACTTGGGATTTAGCAGGGAAAATACCTTTAGATCCCGATGGAATGGAAATAGTTAACTCCCTTGCTATTACAAATGATGGCTTATTTGTTGGTACTGCTGTAGATGAATCACTTTATGGAGCAATTTATCACCTAACTGATAGCGGTAAATGGCAAGTTCAAGAAGGCAATTATGGTGGTCTACTTAACGGTGCTAATAACTCTTTAATGGTTGGTAGCAATGGCCTTATTGCTAAATTATCTTCTACTGCTAATAGCACTCTCACAGATGGACAAACTAATTCTAGTAATACCAACAACAAAGAAACTAGGTCTAAGTCTGACAAAGAAATAACTAATTTAAGTGAGCTTATTACACTTCAACAATTACCACTATGGGGGCAAATTAATCTTTATTCAGTTGGACAAAAAGATGAAAAGGTATTAGTAGCAGGTGATTACGGATTAGTTTGCTTATCTACAGACACAGCTAAATCTTGGAAAAATATCTCTCCTGATAGAACAAATAAGTTTCCCTTCTATGGTGCTTCAATAACAGATGATTTTGGCTTAGTTGGTGGTATCAATGGAAGTTTTTGGAGATTTAACTATCACAAAAATAATTGGCAACAAATTACTGGATTAAACAAAGAACTTACTATTTTTGCTATCTACGCAGATAAAGAAAGTTGTGTAGCAGGTGGTGGTCAGTTAATGGGAACATCCCCTTTTATTCTCTACTCAGCTAATAAAGGCTTGGAATGGAAACAAGAACTAATCCCTCAAAACTATGGTCGTATTGTATCTATTGCTAAAAGTATTAATGGAGTATTTGTGGCTACTATTGATGGTCACATCCTTATACGCAAAAACAATAGTAAATAGATTTATTTAATAAGCTTTTTTAATAAGCTTTTTTAACAAGTTTTTAGTAAATTTTTAGCAAGTTTTATTAAGTGTTTAACTAGCTAATATTATCAGATTAAAGGCGTAATTTTATGAAAAATAATATATTTAATGATGATGATGATTTGAGTAATGGTTTCGATAGTGATAAATATTTTAATGACAATACTAATAATAGTTTTAATAGTTTTAATAGTTATTTTGACGAAAACCTAAGTGATAATTTAGATAGCTCAAATAGTTTAAGCAGCAATTTTGATGAGCCTAAGCAAAATATCCATAACCCATATTCTATTTCTTTTGATTTTGAGAAATCCTTGAAATTAACTGGCAAAGCTAGTGCAGTTGATGAAGTTGAAGTTGGTAGTGTTCAATTTGAAGCTGATAAGGTTAAGGTTGATAAAGCTGCTGGAATTGATGCAGTTGATGGAGTTGAAGTTGGTAAAGTCAAAATTGATGAAGTTGATAAAGTTAACCTTCATAAAGCTGCCGTTGATGAAGCTAATAAAACTAATCTTGCTGGCCCGGCTAATATGACTGTTTTTGGCAACACCAAAATGACCGTTCTGCCAACAACAGAAAATAATGTTGCTTTTGAAGAAGCTGCTCAAGCAAATAACTTAACTCATAAACAACCTAATCTTTTAACCAAGCAAAAAGATGAGTGCATTGGTACAACTACAGAGTTAGATACAGAAAAAGCCTCTTTAACTTCTCAAGCTTCTAGCGTCACGATTGCAGAAGAAAAAGCTAACCAACTAGAAGCTAAATTAAAAGCAAAACTTAACAAGCTATCTGATAGAAAAAGAAAGCTTCTAGGCTACTCTATGATAACTATAGGAGTAGTATTAAGTAGCATATTAATTGTTACTACTTTTGCTAGCTTAGAATTTAAGGACGTTTTTCTTAAGTCCACTTCTGCTTCTAAAGACACCCTTACCAAAATATTAGCTAAAACTGGTACTGCTGAATCTAAATCTAATTTTGATTCAAATTCAAATTTCAATTCAAACAAAGCCACTACTAAAAGTGAACCTGATCCTGATAATAATAATGCTGTAGATGGAAATAACGCCGCTAATAACAATTCCAATTCCAATGTGATTATTAATTTATCTGACTCTGATTCTCATAGTAGTAATGCTAAAAACAAAGGTGTTGGCAGTGGTGATAATGAGGCTAATGAAGTCAGCAATGAAGTATTAGCAGATTGGCAACCTATCACTTCCCTATTAGCTAGCACTCCTAACAGAAGAAAACTAGCAGCTAAAACACTTGGTATTGATAAAGGTGAATGGGTGTTAGCTTGTTTCTCTGTTGGCTGTGGTGATTGTGATAGAGCCGCTATCAAACTTAATCAACTTAAAGCTAATGGAAATGTTGGTAATGTTTTAGCTATTACTACAGCGAGTCTATCAGAAGCTAATCTTTGGAAAGAACGTCTTGGCCTAGGCTTTGAGGTTAGAAGTGTATCATCACAAACCTTTGATGATACGGGGACTGTATTTCTACCAACAATTATTAAACTTAAAAATGGTGTCAGTATTGGTGCTAAAGAAAGTTTAGGGAGTAATTAATTATGTTATTAAGAGCTAAAGAAGTACGAGAATGGAGAAGTTTGTTAGCTAAAGAAGGTCACTTTATTGATGATGAAGTTGGATTAACTGTAGCTAATTGGTGGGATTACAATCAAGGACAGCTAACATTAGAAGGCCCTCCCGGTGGTGGTAAAAGCCAATTAGCTATCAAGATTGCTAAAGCTAAAAATGCTCCCTTACATAGATTACAGTGTTTTAGAGACTTAGGTAAAAAAGAAGCACTCTATGATTGGGATAGAAGCATTCAAAATGTAATTACCCAAACTAGTATCAAAAATGGTGAAGTACCTGAAGACATTAACCAAATTATTTATCATCAAAAAGCTATGGTTAGAGGTGTACTTACTAGGGTACTCCTAGATCCTCATCCTGATAAAGTGTTGTTGATAGATGAACTAGATAAAATCCCTTCTGAACAAGCATTTGAAGCGTTGTTGTTAGAATACTTAGAAGAAAATGCTATTTCTATACCTGAAACTGGAGAAAGAATAGTAAGCGCATCAGGAAAACCACCTCATACAGTAATTACTAGTAATGCTGGAAATGGTGGTCTTGTAGCATCCCTCTCTCAACCTGTACTAAGACGTGGTGCTTATTTGTATGTGCCTGAACCATCTTTATCATTAAGACAAGTAATTCTTGAAAATAATGCTCCAAGGTTAAGTAAAGAATTTATCAGATGTTGCGTTTTATTTACCGACCAAATTAATAGAATTGTCAGGCTAGTTAAAAGAATTGCTATTTCAGAAATAATTATGTGGGTTGGTAAACTCCAATTAGCTGATGAACTACAAGGTATTAAAGAACTATCTCCTGATATTATTTCTCTTACCATATTTGAATTAGTTAAAAATACTGGTGATAGAACTCGTGCTTTGGCTGCTACTAAACGCGCTTTAACTTGGATTCAAAGCCAAAAGCATAAGGATTTACTTCAACTTGATAAAGAGCTTGGCTATGGGGTTATTGATGATGCTATGGCTGAGGTGGCTTAAAAGCAGATTTTTGCTTAACGCTCAACTAGATTTTCATACAGAAAATTGTTGGAAAAGTAAAAATTGCATCAATTGAATTAAACTATCTAATTGGATAAGCTACATCACAACTATTATTTTATTTATAAACCATCTATAATTGATGTATCTTCACTTTCATATTTTATTTTGGCTTCAATATCTTTCTTTAGGTTAATTGCATAATGATAGTTTACATAATATTGAATACTAAATTGAAGAAATTCGTTTACAACATCAAATATACTTGGATTATTAATAAGTAGTTTTGGATCATCCATTATAAAGTTAGAGTCCAAACCTTCAATAAAGATGTTACAGTCGTTCTCTGCAACATCTTCTGGAATTTTCTCATTACTCACTAATAAATGTTTTTTATACTTGAGTAAATCTAAAACTGTTTTGTAGCGATCATCATACAAAGACGCTATAGAAACAAAACAATCTCCACCAATAACTAAATAGTCTCCAAAAATAGGATCTGCGCTCCTCCCTGTTTCAAGTACTGCTTGCTCTGCAAAGATTCGCATTTGCCCGAAGCTTCTACCAGAGATAAAAAACATTTGATTCGTACCAAAACAAATAGATTTTCTTAAGTTTAAACTATCTTCACTAATGTTTTTATAGTTTTGAGGGACATAAGAGTTTTCACAAAATTTAAAAAAATCATTAAGAAATTGATAAATAATCACTTTTTCAAAAGACTTATAATCAATATCATAGTACAGGCTTAATAAATGATAATACCTTGATACATTTGCACTTTTATACATTGCAGTTAATATATCTTTTTGTTTGTCTTTTGAATCCTGGTATATATACTGTGCAGCAAAGTAATCCCGTAATGATTTGTGGCTCCACCTATAATAATTCCCTTCTTCAATAAATAGTGGAACTGCTAAAGTTAAATCTTTTAAGAAATTTGAAGGTTTAAATTCTAAGTTACTACAATACTTTTCACTTATATATAATATAATTTTTAAGATTTTATCCTTGCTCAATTCTACTTCTTCAGTTTTCGTAGTAAGAAAAGCTAGTATTCTAAGAACTTGGTGAAAATCTTCTATATCTAAACCGGAAAGCTTTTCTCTTTTGAAAGGGCCATCTTTTGTTAAATCATGGCATTCAAATAATGAATCATAAACTTGCCTATAAAACGTATTTTCTCGTAGAGGTATTTTGTGTTTATACTCATAAACCCTATATAAAAGAGAAACAAGCAATGGGTTTTTTAAAAACTCTGATATATTTTGTTCAATTTCCTGCTTATTAATTTCATTAATTATCTGTTTTGAGATGTCTCCATTATTATCGTATTTACTTAATAACAAAACCGCTTCTTCTTTAGATAAAGGCTTTATAATAAATTTTTGAAAGTCTAAAAAAGAGGAAATCGATAGTTCTGGACGAGATGTGATTACAAAATAATTGTTACCAGCTTTGTTAATAAAATCTTTTATTTGAGCAGTTACTTTTTCTTTCTCCGATTCTCGTATTTCATCATAGCCATCAAAAAGAAAAAGAAAATCCCCTTGCTTTATTAATTCCAGTATAAAGTTTTGATCAATCTTTTGATCTAAAGAATTAATTTCCTCATATAAAAAGTTTAAAATCGTTTTTTCCCCAGAAAGTTTTCTAAGTTCAATTAATATTGGTGTAGCTTTATTTTCTTCTATGCAAGACAACAAAAGAAATTTTATAAGAGTTGACTTTCCCATTCCGGCAGTATCTGTTATAAGAATCTTTTTGTATTTACTTATAAAGTCATGTTTGTAACTATCAACAACTAAAATCTCTTCTTTTTTTGAATCGTTCTCATTTTCAAGTTGATTTGCTCGACCTAATGTAAGTGGGACATAAATATCTTTTAGCAGTTTTTGTTGGTTTTGAAAAGTAATAATATGTACATAAGAACATTTCTTATATATTCTATTTAAATATTCTTCAAACTTACTATTAAAATAATGTTGCTCAAGTGCTTTCTTAACTTCTCTCCCTTTATTAAATTGTTCTACTTTTGGTCTAATAAAAGTATCAACCATTAAATTAACAAAGCCTGTTGGGAGAGGTGGTAATGACATAACAGTATTTTACTAACTAATAATTACTATTAAATAATACTTAATTTTGTTTAAATTAAAAACTTCGATTACTTTTACTTACTCAAATATCTGGTAAATATTTAACAGATAGATATTTTGACTATTATAAAATACTTCCTTAAAAAAACAAATGTAAAATTCTATTAGAGCTAAAACGTACCCGTTTGACTTCTTTTGACAAACATGAAAGCCTAAGCTTACTTATAATTTTGTATTTCGGAGAACAGCAGATAAAATTCTTCAGGAATCAAATTTGGCAAATCATCAATAACTTTATTAATAACCTCTAGTTTTAGAGCTTCCTCTTTATTTTCTTTATTAAATTTGTTAATTTGAGGAAAAGCTTGTTTTATATTTTTTTCAAGCTCATGCCCTTGAATCCTTAAATACCAACGTGGTAAATTAACTTTGCTGCCAGATATATACTTAGATTCTTCTGTAGTTGGATCAAGCTTACAAGACATCTTGGATCCAATCGTGTTAGTAATAAAATTGGCAATATTTTGAAGTTTTGTATTATCAAATTTATCAAAATCCGTGTAGTTCTCAGACTCACTTAACCCTATATCAGCACGATTAATTATTTTTTCCCTTAACAAAAATGCTGCTAATAAAATAGGATCAAATATATAATTTTCTATGCTATACCTCTTACCTTCTCCAATTACCTTTACATAGGCACTACTACTATTTTTGTTATCCCAATCAATAATCCCATAAACAGAACGATTCCCAGAATTTACTAGCTGTTTTACTACTTCCTTAACTGCATCAGAATTGCCACTTCCTCCTATACTCGATGAAATAAAATTAATTGAAATGTCAGGCACAAGCTTATTCTTTAGCTTTTTATAAATTCCTTCATAAAAAATTACATCGTATTTACTCTCTACAAAAACTTGCCTTCTATTTTCGTAATTAATACTTAGTGTTGGTACACCGGATGTTAAAATACTTAATGCTTTATCTTTTGACACCTTTTCAATTCGGGGTTCAGTTTTATTCATTACATACAGGGCTTCTTCTAGTGCTAAAGCTACTGTTGAAGGTGAATGTGTTGTAATAATAACTTTAACTTTCTTCTCTAAAACGAAAACGTTCCGAATTACTTCTAAAAAGGATTTAGTCATAGAAGGGTGTAAGTGAGCGTCAGGTTCATCCATTAGAAGAACTTTCGGAAACTCTATATCAAATTTAGAGTTGTAAAGAGATAAAGCTAAAGACATTAAAACTTTTTCTCCTGAAGATAAATCACTAAAAAGAATCTTAGCCTTATTAAAATTATTGATTAGTTTTAATTCATAAGGTATCTCATGATGTAATAATTCTGGAGCATTAATTTGGTAATCAAGGTTTGCTTCATCAAGAATCTTATTTACTAAATCCCAGGGAGGCTCTCCATATAATTTTACAAATTCATCATCCCTAAGAAACTCTATATTACCATCTACCAATTCTTGAGCAAGAAATTTCTGAAACTTATTATTAAGCTTTTTAACTTGGTATCTCTTAAATAAAAAAGAAAAATTTTGTTGAAATACATCTATGCTATTAAGTCCATCTTTTATAGGATAGATAGGATAATGTTTGTGAAAATCATCCACACTTAAGTTTTCTACGTTTTTGCTGGCAGAGATAGCTATAACACTAAGAAATTTCCGAAAGTGGATATCACTAAAAAAAGAGTTAAAATCTATATTAGGATTTGCTTTTTTACCGTCGAGATAATTTTTATAATTATTCCATGCTTGCTGAACTTGATCATTTAAGTTTTGGGTTGAAACAATCGTTCCATTTGTAGGAGACAATGTGTTATGGTCAATTAGTTTCACCGGGCTTAAGGGTAAACCACTTTCCATCAATGAAATAGTACTCGAAGAAATGCCTTCTAATAGATGTGTTTTACCTGAACCATTTAATCCAGAAATAACAACAAAATCTGGTAAATTATCCACTTCTAATGGTGTTACCGATTTATAAGCAAGTGTTGACTTAATTAACATCATTAGCTTCCCTTTTAGTGTAGAAGCACTCCCAATTTAAAATTTTTACTCATTGCCTTATTTTTCTAAAAAGTAATAATCTTATAACTCATTAGCAGTAGAGTTAATTAATCTTTTAATATTAAGGAAAAATTTTTAATTGAAATAACTATTTGCTATTATCTTTCACGCTATAATTACTTTGTAATAATTACTATTACATCTTCTGTAAACTTTTTATTTTTCCGTTGTTGACATACCCAATAAAAATATCAAAAATATCCTCCCTTATGTTAACAAGATTAAATTTCTTATTAAAATTTTTAAGACTGATTTTAGAGTCACTCATAAAATATATTTCAATTTTAGATAAACAGTAGCGTTTGTTTTCTTCTTTGGTTTTATAAAAAATATCTTCTATGTTAAAAGGAATCCTATCAGGAATAAAGTAGCTAGCTACTCCAAATTTGGCTTTATCTTTTTTAGTGATTATAAAATCAAGAGGTTGAGGTTGTTCAATTTTAGTTATATTTGTTCTTCCATACAGTGATACAAACCTGTTGTAAGAAATATCAACTATTTTTTCAGACTGACCAGATATCAACTCTTTGTATTTTGTAGCTATTTGTGAACGGGCTTCTGTATACCCTTCTGGGGTATATTCTGAAATTATATCTTTTCCTAGTTTTAAATAAGCATCTTTGAGATTCATGCCCCAGAGTTTGGCAATATTTTCTTTGTCCTCTTCTGTTAAATCCTGTGCTTCTATATTTGGCGGCAATACACTTACTAGAACTCCAGCAACAAAATCTCTACAATAAAAGAGCAAAGTGTTAAAAGTCTCTTCTAACATTTCTAACAAATCTCTGCCAGTTTCATTTATTGGGATTGTAAGCTCTTGAGTCTTATCATCCCAAGTAAAACCAATTGAAATAAAAGGGTATTCATAAGTAGCCGTATTAAACCAATCAAAAATACTGCTAATCCAATTTCTCCATCTAATTATATATTCTATTAAACCATCAATACCTTTTTTATTGTATTTATTTATTTCCTTCTTTTCTGTTAGAATCTTGATTATTTCTTTTCCAGAGTTATCATATTGTTGAAGTAAGTCATAAGAAATTTCAAAAGTAGGCCCCAGTATTTTGATTAAAATATTTAGCGTAGAAATAAAATGATAATTGAAGCTTTCAAAAGCAATTCTTAATTCTGATTCCCCTATATTTACTCCTGATTTAATTCTTTCAAGTAGATCAGGATTATTATTTAAGTCTTTTACTTTTAAGTCTTTTATATGCTTAACTTGCTTCAAGTAATGTTTAACAGAAGCAAGTTTGACCTGCACAAACATTAATTTATCAGAAAGATAATATACCTGCTCATTTGTCATCATTACGCCTGGAACAAGCAATCTATATTGTCCCATTAAAATATCCTGGATTTCCGAATCATGAAAACCAAAGGTAGCATCTTTTCCTGGAACAAAATTTTCATCTATTACCTTTAAATCTTCTTCATTGTATGAATAAAATCCAGCTAAAAGATTACTTTGTTGTATAAGTTTCCAAGCTTCTTCTAATGCGTTTTGCATTGCCCTTGCACTTCTATAACGTTTACCAATTTCTTTGGATAAAGCTATTTTAACAACGTTTTGTAAAGGAGTTGGAATGCTATCAGGAAAAGCAGGTACGGGATCTTTTATAATTGAATTCATTAAAGAAAATGGATCTTGTTGTGGAAAAGGTATTCTGCCTGTCAATAACTCATAAAAAATAACACCCATTGACCAAACATCAACTTGTTCTATACGTGATCCACCAAAAGCCTCTGGTGACATATAAGCATAAGTGCCTGCCGCCCCACTATTAATAGCTGTTTTGAGCCGAGCCAGGCCAAAATCTGCAATAACGGCAATGTCTCTTTTTAGAAGTATGTTTGCAGGTTTTAAATCCCTGTGAATTATCTGATTTTTATGTAGTTCTTCTAAACCTGCTAACATTCCATTCATTAATTTATAAGCTTTTTCGATGCTTACAGGATTATTTCCTTGGTTTTGAAGCAATGTTTCTAATGAACCATCCGAAGCAAATTCTGTAACGATAACTATTTCATTATTGTATTGATTAGCTTCATAAATTTTAACTATGTTAGGATGATTACTAACTTGCGCTAACAAAGTAGCTTCTCTTTTTATTTCATTTATATCTACACTCTGACTTCTCGAAAACTTAATTGCTACTTGTGTTGTGGTCAATCGCGCACACCAATTAGCTAACCAAACCTCTCCGAAACTTCCCTGGCCAAGACACTTTACTAACTCATAATTGCCAAATTTTTCACCTGCTCTTAATACCATTGAAATGTCCTACAAATTATCAAAGTCTGATATATTTAATGGCTCAAACGGATTAAATAAAAATTGTTTAAGGAGTTGTGCTTGTTCCTTTAATACACTTTCTTCTTTATCTTTTCCAGTTTCTTCTCTCATAAACTCTATTTTTGTTTCACTTTCTTGATTCAATCTAGCAGTTACACCAGCCATAAATTTCGCTGACCTAATAGCATCAGCTAACTCTTCACTCAATGCCATTTCAATATATATCCAAGCGGCCACATGATCTTTTTCATATCGAGACAAAAACAAATTAAATTCTTTCCGCCATATTTCTAGTTCTTTTTCAGAAATATTTTGTTTTTCTTTTTCTCTAATAGCTTGAAAGACTTGCCACAATTTAGAAGTATTTTTATAACCTAAATTTTTCAACAATATCACCATCCAATCAGCGCGCTCACAATTATTCCAAAAATCCTTAAAATCAGGGTGTTGTTCTGCAAAATTTTTAAGTTTCGGTTCGGGTTTAATATTTTCCCAAAACTCTTTGGCATTTGTGATCATTTTATTAGCTTTCAAAACTATTATTTTTAATCAAATTAACATGGATAAATATAATATAAGGTCAAGCTTGTAAAACAGTTTTCTTTAGCATAACTATAAATATCATCAAAAGCTTTAGCTAAAAATTCTTCTTTAACTATTTTTACTAGCAATGATATCAAAGATTTCAAGCCTTGAAAAAAAAGAAATATACCAAAATAATGAAATATTTGCTAGGTATTTAATATTAATATTAAAATATTTATTTGGTGAGCAAAAGTCTGAGTAATAGACTCACAAGCTTTAGAGCGCATACCAATTATCATACTTCAAAGCCTAGTTTTTCTCTACAGCCTAAACAACCTCCGTCTTTAACTTCATCTACAGCTTTAAGGCAATACTGGCAAAGCTTAAAGAAATCTGCATGATCCTCCAAAATCTCTCCTACGTTGCAATCATATTTATCTGTAGCTACATTAGTTATATCTATCAACAATTGCTGTATCTGTCTCTTTTCCATAGAGTTAAAGACATTATTATCTCTTACTAAACAAATTACTTCATTTAGTAAGTAACTCCCATCATAGTTTGACATAATGTTTACCAATTAATTAAGACTACTACAAAGAAAGCCTTTTTAATAAGACTTAGCCAGATCTACTCTTCGTCGTCTTGATTACTTTGCCCCATACGATACTTAATATCATAATTAATAATGAAATCAAGTTCCTCATCTGTAAAACCATAATGTTGCGCAAGTATTTTGTCTATTTCATCAATTATATTTTTTGCAGAACTTATATAATATTCGTCTTGAACTGTCTGCCCACTACTTTTATTTTGTGTTGTTTTTCTTTTTGCTGTAAGCTGCAATTTTTCTTCGTAGTCTTTTTGAAATGATACAAATAAATGTTTAATTTCTTTTGAAGATAAATTTCTAGTTATTGGAAAAGCATTTAATTCGCGGTTTGTTAAATGACGACAATTCGACACTACTCGCCAAAACCAATAAAATAAAGATGAACTATATAAACAAACAAGTACAGGTGCCCATGTTTTATCAACTAATAAACTAAATTCTGTGGACGACGTATTGCTCCCTTTTTCTGTCTTGAAATAAGAAGGAAAACTTTTAATTAACCTCCAATATCTTCCACCAGCATTACGATAATATATTGGCTGTAAATTGTTTGACCTTCTTAATTCTTCTAAGAAAATTTTATTAGTATTACGCAATTTAGCTAGTATATTAACTTCTTCTTTCTCTCCAAGTTTTGGAAAGACATCCGCAAATTTTTCTATTCCTTGAAGATCTGCATAAGAAGTCAACTGAAACAAATAGTTTCTTTGGTCAAATGGTTGCGTTACCCAATGTCGCATTGGTGTGATAAATGTTTTACATGTTGTTGATTTAGAACAACCTATTTGAATTGATAATTGTTGATCTACATTTTCAAAAAGCTTTGCTGGCCTTTCATCATACAAACTAATCCAAAGATTTTTATATCTACTTAGTAGCTTTTCCACTAATGGTAGCATTCTTGGAGTACAACAACTGGCACTTGGAACAATAAATGAAAAATTACTATTTTGGTTTGCCAAGTAGTTACATCTTTCTGTAATGAAAGCATAAAGGTTTCCACAAGATTCCGTTGCATAATTCTGTATTTTGTAAGTATTCTTAACTTGTCCATATTCTACATAGGGTGGATTGCCAATGATAACATCAAATCCGCCTTTTTTGATAATTCCATAAAACTCTATAAACCAATGAAAAGGTTTGTGAGAAGCAAGCCATTTTTTATAACTAATTTCATTTTTTGGTACTTTATATTCAATGGCAAGATACTGATTTAGCTCATTTTCCAAAGCTTTTAAGCGTTTTTGTAGTTCCTGTTTATCTTCAAAGTTAACTTCTCCCCCTAATTCTGTTTGTTGTAAGCGGAAGCGTTGAAAGAGTTTATCTAGTTCTTGAGCTTTTTCTTCTATTCGTTCCACAGATTGCTCAAAATCTAACTTACTATTTACAGCTTTTTCCACTTCATTATAGGTAGCAAAACCTACTAATGTGTTACCTGCAAGAATATTAAAATCAATGTCTGGTAATGGTTCTATTTGACTTACATCGTTAATTTGTGAAATTAGTTTTAGGAATAATCGGAGCTTACAAATTTCTGTAGCTTCTTCCATAATATCAACACCATAAAGATTATTGATTACTATGGATTTAAAAATAAAGTAGCGTTTGTTTGGGTGTTGTTGAACTTTTTCTAAAATTTTACGAAAATCAGCAAATTTTCCTGGATCTTGCTTTTTAGTAGAAATTTCTAATTCTTCCAAAAAACCTTGCATACGCTCCAAACAAGATTCATAAAGAGGCTCAAGGATATTTAATGCAGCAAAAAGAAAAGCTCCTGATCCACAAGTTGGATCAAGAATGGTTACTTTTTCAATTGCTTTATAAAAAGCTCGTACCAGTTCTGGCCCTTCAGAATTATCTATTACATCTTGTGCAAATTGCCGAATATTAAGATTGTAAGTAATCAAATCACTAGGAGTTTTTATTTCACCTGCTAATAATTTACTGTGAACTTCGTCATAACGCTTTCTTCTAGCAATTACTTCCCGCCAAATCTCTGTTGGCAGAGCATAATCACTCAGTGCAGGTTTATTCCATTCAGTGCGTTTAGAAACATCTTCAAGTCCTACAGAAATATCTAAAGGTAGTTCTAACTGTGTTCCATGTTTTACAGCGTCATAGATGTATTTATCAGGGGTTTCTTTTAAAAGTCGCCAAATACTATTTTCGCCTTCAAAAGCAATTTTACAATCTTGACTTGTAGCATCAAGTAAAAAAGGAATTATAGTATTTTTACCAATATATTCTGTGATATCTTCTTTTGTGTAATATGCTCCCATCTGTTTTTGGTTAATATATTTTTCAAAAATATAACCTAGCACATCAGGATTAATTTCATTATCTTTCTTTAAAGGACGATCATCTAAATGCCACTGATATTGTTCAAAAAAATCAAATAAATCTTCAAACGCTTTATCTTCTATTTTGATTGTTTGTCCATACAATTGTTCAATCTCGTGACGTTGGAATATTCCTCCATTTAGATAAGGTATTTTTCCTAGTAAAGCATTTGTTTTTGTAGAACGTTCAACTTCTTTTTTTGCTAGACCTTCAAAAAATAATGGGCAAAGAAATGTGTTATAAAAAAGGTTTTCCCCAACAGCTTTACTTCTACTTAATTGTGTACGTAAATAATCTAAATTATTATCTAAAAACCCTTTTTTTTGAATAAAATAAATAAACATTAATCGATTAATCATTACAGAAACATACCAACGCTGCATTTCCTGATCAGGTATGCCCTTTAAAAAGCCTGAAAACTTGAGATGTTCTTTTTGAAATTTCTCATAAAACTTTTTAGTAACCTTTTCAACGTCAAAGGCACCTTTAGCCTTGCTAGTAACATGACCTATTAATAACTTTTCTTCTTCTTCAAAAGATATAAACAAATTGGCAATTTTTTGAATTAATCTTTCACCACTTTGACTTTTTATATAGTTTTCTTCACGTAAGGCTAAAGGTTTGTTTTGCTCGCGTTTAATCCATTGCCATTTTTGAGACGTTTTTTCTTTATTGGCAAAAATAATTATGTGTTCAAATGCCGATTTGGTTAATTCCCTGTCAATTTTTGTTCTTGTTGCATGGTTTGGTATTTCTCCATTTTGATTTGGACTACTTTCAAAAACTTGAAAACCTCTTTTTTGTGCCACAGGAACTAATTTATAGGTTTCGTTATCAACTTTTACATAAATAGGCTGTATTGTAAGACGATCCCATCCTAATTCTTCTAAAAATATATTCTTGAAATTAAAGTCTTGTATATATTTCTTTAACTTATTTTTGTCTACACTCATCAGTTAATTAACCTTTCTTTGAAAATAGTCCCATTGAGCAAATAATTTTTGGTTCTTGTTCTCCAATATCTTCTTGAATAAGACATAAACGATCTTCATTACGTAACATAACAACTAAACTAGCTAAAGCTTCATTAGAGACTCCGCTTCGTAATTGCCGATTAAGCGTATCTGTGGCTGATTGTCGCAGTGGATAGCGATAGATTTCATCTATTACTTTTTCAACTTCTTTCAGTAATTCTTGATTTTCAAACAAACCGTATTGTTTACGCTCAATAAAGTCTTTAAGACGTTCATAAGTGCGAAAACGCGCTCCAGAAGGACGGCCCAATTGACCTCCAACAGATTTTTCTTCTTCTATAATCCTTTCAACACCCTTTGCAACTAACTCATGGTGGTGTGAGTTACGCTCTAAAGCTAAAGTTTCTGGCAAACATTCTGCTGCTTTTAGAATAGCAAATTGAGACTCTGTTACACTTTTTCCATTTTTATCTACCCAAGCTAGAGCATCATTTCCTTCTGCTGTACGCATATAAAGCAACACTCCTTCAGGCTCTCTCTCCTTTGGTTGATAGGAACGTGTTGAAAAGACTACTGGTGGCATTTCAGGAATAATTTTTTGTAATTCTGGTTTGGTTTTAGTAGCATTTTTCCAAATTTGGTAAGCATAAGAAGCTAAATCTACTTCTCCATCATTATCATCATCTAAAACGCTTGTCTTCTCATTATACAAGTCAAGTATCCTAGATTCACTTTCTTCAAAAAAGTATTCATCTGTACCAACAACTTCAGCGTTTTCTTTGAGACGAGCTACTACTCTACCTCTTAAATTAATTATTCGTTCTATACCTTCAGCCGGAAGAAAAGTATAACAAAGTATTTTTTCTGACTGTTGCCCAATACGGTCAACCCGTCCAGTTCTTTGGATTAACCTTATAATTGCCCAAGGCAGATCATAGTTAACAACAATAGCGCAATCCTGTAAGTTTTGGCCTTCGCTTAAAATATCTGTTGCTAAAACAACTCTTAGTTCTTCATCTGTACTAATTAAATCTCTTTTGTCGTTACTAACAGGGCTAAATTGCCAAACAAGTTTAGTTGGATTATCTGTGTCACCTGTTATTGCAGCTAAGTTTTTAATACCACGACTTCTTAGTTCTTCAGATAGGTAACGAACTGTATCAGCAAATTGAGTAAAAATAAGTATTTTTTCATTTGGGTGCTGTGTGGTTATTAATTCACTAAGCGCGTTTAATTTAACATCCTGGCTAGGAATCCAAGTCCCACATTTTTCTAATACTTTTGTTAACGCTTTAGCGTCTGCTTCTAGATCTTTTGCTAATGCTTTTTTAAACAAACTCGGTCGTAACCACTTAAACTGGTTATTATACCTAGTCTCATAATCTTGGTATTTCAAAGCAGCGTAACGGCGAAATTCTTCTACTTTGCTAAATCTTTCTGGAATAACTTCTACAGATAGGTCTTCTATATCTTTATTGTCTTCTCCTACTAATTCTACAATTAATCTAGCGTCAACATCTTCATCATCAAACTTAGGATCCAACATTTCTGCTGCTTGTGTACCTATAGGAATCGGCTTGTCATTTTCAATAGCATAAAGAAAAATGTAATTTCTAAGTATGTGTCTTTCTATTGATTGAAGAAAAGCTGTTCCACTACTTTCTAGCCTTTTAAAAAGATTAGTCCTACAAAACCCCATTAATCTTTTTCCTGCGCGTGAAAGTGCGTTTAGTTGCTCTTTCTCTTTGCTTGTTGGTGGTTCTTTTGGAGAACTAACAACATATTCTTTTAATCCATATCTGGGTAAATTAAGGCTATTAATTATATCTACTACTTCTAAACTGTAGAGCTTGGCGTATTGATCATTAGTAGCCATTTCATCAATGTTAAACTTTACTGTTTTTGGTAAACGAGTAGGAAAATAAGAGCGTGTACCATCTTCAAAAACTAAGTATTTACGTTTATTTTTTGGATCTGTGTCAGCATAATTATCACGGATAAAACTCCTAGTACGACGTATCATATAAAGACGCATCAATTCTCGCCAATCATCTGCAAATTCACTCTTTTCAAATGCTGCCATTGACCTTATTGAACATTGGTATCGCCTTAAAAATTCTGTCTCTCCCAAATCCCGTAATAATTGTTCTGGTCTAATACCTAAGTCTTTCTCCTCTGAAACAAAAAGTCTTAATTGGTTAGATAAATCTAAATAGTCTTTATTGTATGGAGTAGCAGAAAGTAAAACACATTTACTATCATTATCATTAATATATTTTTGGATAGCTTTGTATCGTTTGCCATCGCGGTTTCTTAAATTATGGCTTTCATCAATTATTACTAAACGATAACGCCTTAAATTAGGTAATTCTTTGGTGACTTGGCTAATAGAAAGAACCTTTGCTCCCCTTAATTTATATTGCTGCTGGTAGTTTTCCCACATTGTGACAAGATTTTTAGGACAAATAATAAGAGCCTCTAAACCATAATCATCATCAAAAATACGAGCAACTACTGTAGCCATAACAGTTTTCCCAAGACCAACTACATCTCCAATTAATACACCTCCTCTTTTATTTATATGATGACATGCAATTTTGATAGCCGCTTTTTGAAATTCAAATAGTTTCCTATCTATATCTCTAGGAATGCGAAACTCTGACAAACCGGCTCTTGCTTCTTGTGAAAGGTGGTAAGCCATTTTTATGTAAATATGATAAGGTGGGATAAGCTCCTCTCTAGCCCAACTATTTTCAATAATTCCTATTAGTTCATTGGATATGTCTACACAAAGCCTTTCTTTCCAACGTTCTTCAAACCATTGTGCTAGTTTACGACAAGCATCATGATCCAAAACATCTATGTTTAACTCTCCTTGTAAAGAAAGTCCTGAAAAAGTTAAATTGCTACTTCCTAAATAACCAGTTATGGGATTGTCTAAATCGGTACGAAAAAGCAGATAGAGTTTAGCGTGTAAAGTATGTTTTAAGTATAACTTTACAATTACTTTTCTTTCCTTAATTTGCCTAGCAAGCTTACGTAATGCTTTTTCATCTTCATTATTTGGAGTGCCAATAGTTAGTTGTTCTCGAAATTCTTCTGCTAGTTTTTTCTTTATTCTTGAGGCTGTTTGTTGATCAACAATACTTTCTTTATTGCTTAAACTTAAAAAACTCCTTAATTCATCTTGAGGGGGCTTTTGCATACCAACTAAAAGACGGCAACAATTACCTTCACCACCATGCCACTTCTCAATAAAATCATCTATTAATTTCCATCCTCTTAAATTAAAATAGCCTACGCAAAAATCAGCCCTTTCAGATACTTTAAGACTATTTTTTAGAGCATTTGACAGATTTGTTTCTATATTATCGAAAATACGTGGCATCTATTTACTTCCTAAATAAAAGTCTCTTAATTTTTATAATAATTTAGGTGCTATAATAACTACTTAACTAAAATAGTACTGTTATTATATATCTTGTTGATTAGGTTAAGCATTATATATTGTTTTCTTTAAAATCCTAGTCTATTTTTGATGTGACTTAATCTAAATACAGGTTAATCTTTATTCCACTTTTCAGTTAATTTTGTAAAGTTATCTTCAGTTTGTTTATCTATAGACTATTTATATTTGACATTAAATTTAGTAATACTATATTATTTACAATAATTATCACCGTCTAGCATACCGTTTAATATACTTAATAATAAACGGTATATTATCAAGTATAACAGGTCGTATAAATAACCTAATTAAAGGTAATCAGGAGCGCGAATGCAAGTAATTTCTATTGCTAATCAAAAAGGTGGTTGTGCTAAAACAGCAACAAGTGTTTGTCTTGCAACTGCTTTAGCTAAACATGATAAAAGAGTTTTGTTAGTAGACTTGGATCAACAAGCTCATTCAACTATTTGGTTATTAGGAGAAGAAGCCAAAGAAAACACTGGAATATATCAAGTCTTAATTGGCAAAACAGCCATTTCTTTAGAAATAAAACCATCTTCATCTCTTGTAGATATATTACCAGCAAATGCTGAACTAGCAGGCTTAGAGTTAGGTGGTTGGACAAAAATAGGAGCGCGTAAGCTTTCTCGTTCTCTTGCAGAAGTTAAAGACCTTTATGATTTAGTCATCATTGATTGTCCACCAAATTTAGGATTGGCTGTTTACAATGCCTTAGTTGCATCAAACCAAGTTATTGCTCCTATTGATTGTGGCCCCGAAAGCTATGAATCTATTGCAAAACTAAAAATAACTTTACAACATATTGCGAGTGAATATAATTCACATCCTGAAATTATTCCTTTATTAACCTTTGTTGAGCGTACCAAAATTGCCCAAATGATTGCTCAAACGGCCAAAACCGAATTTACTAAAATCCTTCCTTCTATTAGAAAAAATACAAGTATTCCAGAAGCTTTTGCTGCCAGAATGCCTATACATCAATATGATGCTAATTCTAGTGCAGCTAAAGACTATACCTTAGTAGCGGAGAATATTATCCAATGGCAAAAAAGGAATTAATTTGGAAAAGAAATACTAATGATAATTCTCAAATGGTACAAACAACATTATCTAAATTATCTTCTAATGACCCAGAACATCTTCATTTAGAAGTAATTCATACCGTAGAGCATACCGTAGGGCATACCATAGATACTACAATAGAACCAATCGTAGAATATACAAGTAGCCCTATTGTAGAGCATCCTGCTAAACAAACTGTAGATATAGCTAAAGCGTCTGCTGTTAATCCGTCCATTAAGGCTATAAACAGTCCTACCCATATAGAAAGCGAAAGTGTATCAATAGAAACTACTGCTTTAGAAGAAAACCATTTAGAGGTTAAAAACGAAAAAGAAACTACTAATGATAATAGATTATTAATACCTAACCTTGAAAAAGAACAAGAGTATTTTGATATCTTAAGCAAAGTTGACAAGAGTTTATTATCAGAACTAGAAGGCACACATACAGAAACAGAACATAGGCTTTATTTGGTAATGTATTGTGAATCAAGAAAACATAACAGCAAAGACCGTTATTTTAGTGGTATAGAACTAGCTAGATTACTTGGCTTAAAGCATAGACGCAATATAATGAACGTATTGCAAAAACTAGAAATGAAAAAATGTATTTCTATTATTACAAGTAGTCCAGGACAAGTATTAGGTAAAGAGTACCGTATTTATGAACCTGGAGAAATTATTGAACGCCGCAAGAAATCCAAAATGAGAATACACCCTCAAACCAAGAAAATTGTTTAATCAATCTTAGCAATAAAATGAAGACGTAGCTATTTTACACTTAAGCAACAGATTCACGAGCTTCTGAGAGCATATTGCTTAAGTCGTGTTTTAGATTAAAAGCAATGTTATTAATTTCTTCTTTGAGGTTATTAACTTGGTAATCAAGCAGGGAATTGGTAGCAAAACATTTTAATTGAATAGGTTTTTGCCTTTGAGCTTTTGTATTACAAATAATAATTACTTTAACACTAGGCACTCTACTTGTAATTTCTTCTTGCAGTTTCTCTATGTATAAATATGGATTAATTAAGTCTAAGTCTCCACTACTTAAACTTATCTGATACACTATTTTATTATCAGAACTAGTTTTGCTTCCCTTCATATTTATTTTATGAAAACTTCTCTATTGATAATTAAGAAAAAATCTTTTCTAAGCCGCTAAAGGTGGCTCCGGTTCTGGTTGCCAAGAACATTCCATTTTAGTCTTAGATTTAGCTTTAGATTTAGCTTTGTTTAGCCGACCTTTTTCATTAATAGAACGTATTAACGCCGCTAATCCATCTGAATCATCTTTCTTTGATAAACTGGATAAGCACTCTATTAAGGTTAATTTTAGCTTTGGCTCACTCGCTCGTTTCTTTCTCATTGGCATAGATTAGTATTTAGCTAAAACTTAGTCAATAGTTAGTAAAAATAAAGCTGCTTTATGTCTTATAGTTTCTACAAAATCAAATAAGCTTTAATTTTAATTTCAAAAGACACCAAAACCGTCTAATCAAAAGTTGACAAGCTAGAACTTGCACTTATACACTTTGTCGCTTGTTTGCAATCAACAATATAGATATATTGGTAAATACTTAATTTATGATACTTTTAGCCCTACCTTCAGAAGAAAAAAATCCTAATGATTGGAAAGATTTTCGTTTTGCATTAACTCAACACAATCTTAGGATTGTTAAAACTTTAGAAGAAACCTCAGATTTTGTTAAAATCCAAATCAATACAGCTTCCCAAGAACAAGAAGGAATAATTATAGAATTAGTGGAACTTTGCTTTAGGAAATATTATCAAGTTTAAAATTTAACAATATTAAGTATTGTTAGGCTTTTATTTCTTTTTGCCTCTAGCTTTCTTGGTAGTAGTAGTTGGCACATCCGTTTGGTTTGCGGTTTCAGCCACTTGTTCTTGCTCAATTGTTGAGCTAGCATTTTGTGTGCTTTCTTTAACAGGCTCAAGAATAAAACTAAATCCTTTTGATTCTTTGAGTAAGTAACTTAATTTTTCAGTAATAGAATTGGTAAGATCTCTACAAGAAAATTTACCACCTTTGTTTAATAAGCCTGAAAACTCAAATTGTCCTTCATCTGTTAACTTAAAGGCTAGGCTTTTACTTGATTTATCAATAAATAATTTAAATATTCTACTATTATCAGTTGCAGCTATTTTATTTAACTTTTCAACTCCATTTAGGGTAAATCTTAATATCCCTCTACCTTGATTATTAATGTGGTAGGTTGCGTCTACGTCTAATTTACCTGGATCGTTGGTTGTTCTTTGGATTTCTACAAATGCCATTGGTTATATTCCTTTTTAAGTTATTTAGTTTGTCTAAGTTATTTCATATTAATAGTTTAATTCTTATTCAATATCAAGCATATTTTCTAATTATACGTTACTTCTTAGGTTTAACAGGTGGCGCACAAACAATTTTATATACTTTTACCTCTCTAGTATCTTTTTGAGGTTGGTTTTTAGGTGACTGGTTTTTAGATGGTTGGTTTTTAGGTGGCTGATTTTGATACCTATTAAGTGGTTTAGGCTCATTTGGCCTTCTCATAGGTTGCTCGCTACTCTGTTGAGTAGTTTGTTGGCTAGTTTGTTGAGTAGTTTCTGACTTATTTATGGTTGGTTTTTGAGTTTGAGCTTTATCAAATGTTGGTTGGTTAGTTGAACTATCTTGTCTTACTTGATCATTATCATTAATGGACTGATTATCAGTATTTTCTCTATTATTAAAAAACGGTCTATCTCTTCTGATAAAAGGTCTTCTAAATGGCTTTTTGAAAGAGATAAAGCTGATTCCTTGCTTATAAAGCATTTGTTCTCCAAATCTGCTTTTTATCAAAATCGAGTATTGATCTTCATAAATTATTACACCTTCTATTTTCAGTTTACCTAATTGAATTGTTACTTCTAATTCCTCATTTATTATTCTGTCGTAAAACTCTTTTTGCACATCAATATCTTGTTTGCCCATTCTACCATCATTATGCTTGCCTTTTTTCTTTTTCTTCTTCTTCTCACTACCTTCTAAATCTTCACTAACTGAATCTGTAGCATCAGTTTGATTATTATCAGTAGTAGTTTCAGCAGTGTCCAAATTAGCTAATGGAGTGCTTTCTACATTAGAACTAGAAGGCATGTTAGCAACTTCAACTAATTTATCATTAGTTACTTCATTAACTTCTTTTATTTCAATAGCTTCAATAACTTCATTTGCAGCAACAGAGTTATTATTAGTAAGTGTTTTTGCTTCTGCCTCTATAGCTTTCTTAGCTGCTCTTTTTCTAGGAGTTTTAATAGCAGTAGTTTCGCTAGTATCTTCTGTTTTCTTTTTTACTGGCATCTTTTTATTGATCCTTCAGTTTTGTAATTGTTTTGTATATAGTTAATTAACTGATTTTATATAACTTAGATTATATAGGAGTAATAACTAGTAAGTTATTTGGTTATGATTTAAGTAAACTTTCTTTTAATTCGCGCCCCATCTTAAAGAAAACCACATTTTTACTAGGCACATTTACGAGCGCACCATTCTTAGGGTTACGTCCACGTCGAGCATTTCTTGTCCTCACCCTAAACGACCCAAATTTTCTTACCTCGATTTCATCACCTGACTTAAGGGCATTAATCATAGAATTAATAATCTCACTTACTATTTCTTCTGCATCTCTGTTGGTAATTTCCATATATTGTCCAATAGCCCTTGCTACTTCTTGTGTTAGTTCAAGACGAGTAATGGTTTTTGGCTTTGGTAGTGGTTGTTTTTTTACCTTTGGTGCTATGGTTTTAGCTGGCAGAGAAGTAATTGTTGCTGCTGTTGTTTTAGCTGACTTACTGTTTTTTGCTGTGGTTTTGGATGTTTTGCTAATAGGTTTTCCATTTGTTGCAGGTTTTGTTTCTATAGGATTGGTTTCTACTATGGCTGTTGGTTCTTTTTTTCGTGGCATAAATTAACACCTCAAATCTTTATAACGGGTTATTTTGCTATTAGTTAGCATTCGCAAGTTATCTAAATTAACACAAGTAGTTATTAAATCAAATACTTAATTGATTGATTTTTCCTAATGGTGTCCTAAAAGTGTCCTAATGATATTTGTTATTTCTATAGACTTTAATTAAATTATCAGCACCAAATTATCTTTATTATCAAAAACTGTGTTTAGCTAGGAGTTATTTTAATGCCAAAAAAAAAGAAGTGGCTTTAACAAACAGGCAAATGGATGTACTTAAACTATTAATTGATGGTTACGATAACAATGAAGTAGCAGAAATACTAAATGTTAAACGTAATACAGTTGAAGCACATCGTTTTACTATTATGGTTAAATTAGGGCTACATGATGTACCAGCACTCGTTAAATATGGCCTAAAGCACGGCTTAACTACTCTTGATTAACAATTAATTAGCTTGGATAGCCAATAATTCTATTGATTTTTCTTCTTTATCAATTGATAAACACTCTACTACAAGCATAGGCAAAGCTAAATTATGTGGACTTATTCCACTCTCACCTAAATGATTTGCTCCTAAAACCTTAGTAACCAAGCCACTAGAAACCTTATTTTCCTTTAGTCCTCTAGTAGCAATACGTATTTCTTTATTTCCAACTGTTTTGATCATAAAAACCTCTTTTACTAAGATTCTAAAAACCATATTAGACCCAACTGCCTTTTAACTTAAGCCATTCCTAATCATTAATTTACATTAATTATCTGACTAAATGCTTCTATAATCTTTGCTAATTAATAGTTATGTGCTATTATATATCTAATGTTATTAACAAACTATTTTTTAACTAGGAGATTTCCTTATGGCAAAAGAAAATAAACCAAAATCCCTTACAGAAAGGGAAAAGGGTGTAGTAAAATTATTAGCTGATGGTTATTCAAACGATGAAACAGCAGAAAAATTAGG
>Ga0268299_1001269_pt1 | contig 48225 bp, 57 predicted proteins | sample NOBtaG_FD_193484 | JGI IMG/M metagenome (GOLD analysis project Ga0268299, IMG submission 193484) | Activated sludge microbial communities from bioreactor in Nijmegen, Gelderland, Netherland - NOB reactor | ecosystem: Engineered > Bioreactor > Aerobic > Activated sludge | place: Netherlands... | reverse complement strand
CCGCCAAAAGTTGTTCTCGTTCCTCAGGTCTAAAACGACGCCGCTGCTTCCGTGTCGATCCCATGGCCCCAGCTTGCGCGTTCGGCCACCGCTTCGCCTAGACGCAGTTCCCAAGACGGATACAGTTCAACGCCGGCACCATGACCCGGCGCACGCCGAACGCGCGGTTGCGCAATCTGGACACGCTCGACATCGCCCCCGCCGATGCCGAACGCCTGAAGCTGCGCGAGGGCGACCGGGTGCGGGTCCGCAGCCGCCATGGCGAAGCGGTAATGCCCGTGCGCATCGAAGCGGGCGTGAAGCCCGGCGAACTGTTCGCCACCTTCCACGCCGCCGAAGTCTTCCTCAACCATCTCACCAGTCCGCTCCGCGACCGGGTGGTCATGACCCCGGAATACAAGGTCGTGGCGGTCCGCGTGGAAAAGCTTCGCCGCGCCGCCCCGGCGTCCTGAGCGCCTCCCGCTGCCGCCCATCCCGGGAAAATAGGGAGTTGACAGGGGAGGCAAAGTGTATTAATCAACTAATACATTGATTCACTGAGCGAACCCTGTGCCGCCGGGGATGGGCTGAAAATGCAAATACGAATTTCGATTCAGGAGGGAGCCCCGATCTATCAGCAGATTGTGGATCAAGTGAAGTACCTGGTGGCGGGGGGGCGCCTCCGGCCGGGGGACGACCTGCTGCCGATTCGAGTCCTTGCGGAGCAGCTTCGCATCAACCCCAACACCGTCGCACGCGCTTATCTGGAGCTGGAGCGCGAGGGCATCGTCAGCATGCGGCAGGGTTCGGGGACGCAGATTGCGGAGGTCAAGAGCCCGCTCTCCCGCCGCGAAAAACTGAAGCGCCTGGCGCCCCCCGCGGATGCGCTGTTGGCGGATGCGCGCAACTTGGGGCTGGAGTTCGAGGACGTCGTTCAACTCCTGCGCGAGCGCGAATCTGCCCTCAGCCCGAAAGGCGTCTAATCTACCCCGATGAAATTTCCGTCGCCTTCCTCCGCGGATGCCGTCATCGCCGTCACGGAATTGGTCCGGCACTTTGGCCGGAGAACGGCATTGGACTCGGTGTCTTTGTACGTGCCTCGCGGCTGCGTCCTGGGGCTCGTCGGCCAGAACGGCGCAGGGAAGACCACGCTCATCAAGCATCTGCTGGGGGGGCTACGGGCCGAGTCCGGAACGGTCCGGGTCTTTGGCCGCGACCCCACCGTGGACCCGGTGGGGGTGCTTGGCCGGATCGGCTGTTTGTCCGAGCAGCGTGATTTGCCCGGCTGGATGCGGGTGGGCGAATTGATGCGGCACACGCAGGCCTTTTATCCTTCGTGGGACGAGGAATACGCCGCCCGCCTGTTGCAGGATTTCCAACTCGACCCGGGTCAGAAGATCAAAACCCTTTCCCAGGGCCAGCTTGCCAAGACTGGCCTGCTGGTCGCGCTCGCCTACCGGCCCGAATTGCTGATCCTCGACGAGCCCAGCTCCGGACTGGACCCGGTGGTGCGCCGCGACATCCTGGAAGCGATTATCCGCATGGTTTCGGAGGAGGGCCGGACCGTGCTGTTCTCATCCCACCTTCTCGATGAAGTGGAGCGGGTGGCGGACCAGATCGTCATGCTGCATCAGGGTCGAATGGTGTTGAACGGGCGCACGGATGATGTCCGGCGCGGGCACATCTCGGCGGTTCTGGCGTTTGACGACCCCCTGTCAGCCGCGCCGGCTGTTCCTGGAGCGCACGCCGTGGCCGGGTCCGGACGGGAATGGCGCATCCTCTTCGGCGGAACGCGGCCCGAGCTGGAAGCCGCCGCCCTTTCCCTGAAGGCGTGCGTGGTGGAGGAGCGAACGCCGAGCCTCGATGAAATCCTGGTGGCGCGCGCCGGAGGAAAGGGAGGTTGACTCATGCGCTCTCCGGCTTTTGCCATCGCCTGGGAAATCTGGTGGCGACATCGCGCGGGAATGACGCTGTTGCCCTGCGGCCTCTTACTTTGCGGATTCCTGAACCGGACAGCTTTCCGGCAAGGGGAATGGGCTGGCTTCGCCGTAGCTCTGAGTTACGCCGTCCTCGCGATGGCGATGATCCTGACTTTCGGCTTTTTCCACTTCACGGAAGGCCAGCGCAAGGGCGGCTTTGGAAGTTATCCACAACGGCTCTTCAGAATGCCCGTCCCCACCGCCTGGCTCGCCGCGTGGCCCATGATCTATGGCACGGCCGCCGTCGGGGTTCTTTACCTGGCGTGCGATTGGCTGATGTTCGTGCCCCTGGATAGGCCGCTGCCAAAACTCTGGCCCTGCCTCTACCTCGTCAGCGGGTTCACGCTGTATCAAGCAATCCTCTGGTCGTTTCCCGAGCGGCGTTACTTGAAGCTCTTTCTGCTCACCCTGGGGGCCATGTTCATCGCGTTCTGCTGGATGTTCTTCCTGCCGCATATGATCGAGGGCACGCTGGCCGATTGGGGATATGAAGGGAGCCCGAAATCGGTTCAACGAGGACTCCTGGTATTCTTCGCCGCGACCGGGCCGGCCGCGTGGGGGTTCAGTTGGCTTCGGCTGCGCGGCCAGAGACACGGCATCGCGGAGGGCGTGCGGGGGGGAGCCGCGGTGATCGAACGCCTGGCGGAGTGGCTGCCCGCGCGTACCGAGCGCTTTGCTTCGCCCGACGCCGCCTTGTTCTGGCACGAATGGAGGCAAACGGGGTTCATTCTGCCGCTCGCCGTGGCCGGTGTCCTGGCCATGACATGCATTCCAAGCTGGTTGTCCGGGCCGCTGACCGGGCAGACCACGATGGGACTTCTGACGTGGATGGTGATCGCGCCCGTCCTGCTCGCCGCAATCATCGGCCGCGGTTTTGCCAAGCCGGATTTCTGGAGTCCCCAATTGGGCGTGCCCGCGTTCATTGCACGCCGTCCGGTGTCCGCCGGACAAATCGTCTTCGCCAAACTCAAAGCGGCGCTGTGCAGCGTGAGTTTGACCTGGGGAATGACCGGGATCACCGCCGTCGTTTGGTTCGCCGCCGCAGGAGATTTTGGCGGAATAGATGCCTTGCTGGCCCAAGGGAAAATCTACTATCCCGGAGGGCAACGCTGGCTGCTGGCCGGCTTGCTCCTTGCCGGTGGGATGATGCTGTCCTGGAGATTTCTGGTGAGCGGTTTGGCGGCGGGCCTTTCCGGCGCCAAAGGCTGGTTCTACGCTTCGAATGGGATCACCGCCGCCATTCTGGTCGGAATCCTCGCGTGTTTCATTTGGACAGGGGACAACGACGATCACCCGATTCGTCTTTATAACCTTTGGCCGTGGGTCGAATGGTTGCCAGCGATTCTCTGCGGGCTGGTCATCGCGAAACTCGCAACAGCTGCCTGGGCGTGGAGCCGGGCGCATGAGGCGGGCATGGTCGGCGGACGCGGTGTTGCCGGGTACTTCGCCGCATGGATTTTGGCGGCGGCCTTGCTCGCGCTGGCGGCGGGCATTGCCTTTCCGAACACTCCCTGGTTGCGAAACCTTCTCTGGCTGTGCGCGGCATTGGTTCCGCCGCTGGCGGGGCCGGGGGTCGCCTTGATCACATGGTCTGCCAATCGGACGGGAGGGTCTCCGTGACGATGAAACGTTTCGCCTATCCCATGGCCGCCGCGCTTTCGAGCCTCGCGCTGGTGCTGGCAGTTCAAGCCGCGCGCGCGATGCCGCGGCAGGTTCAGGCGGGGAAGAACCGCTTGCGGATGTCCATCGTTGGCGAGGGCTCGCCGACGGTGATATTTGACACTTTCGGGCCGGCCAATCTGGAAATCTGGAATCGCGTTCAGCCGGCGGTGTCGCGGTTCGCCCGAACGGTCAGTTATGATCATGGCGGCTATTGGGGCTCCGAACCCGGGCCCAAACCGCGTGATGCCCGCCAGATCGTTCGGGAACTGCGGGAGGCATTGATGGCTGCCAATCTGCAGCCTCCCTATGTGCTCGTGGGCTATTCCTTCGGCGGGCCGTATATGCGCGTGTTTGCCGGAATGTATCCCGTGGAAGTGGCGGGGATGGTATTCGTAGATCCCACGCAGGAGGATTTCATGGTTTGGCTGGAGAAGGCGTTCCCGCCCTTCGCCGAAATCTCCAACCGGCATATGGCCGCACAGGATGAAGTGGCCAATCGCTGGGTTTCGATGGATTTGGCGCGTGACTCGCGGCTGCCTGAAGTTCCCATGGCATTGATCACGGGAACGAAATGCCACGATCAGCTCACGCGCTGGGTCATGCCGCGCTGGCTGGCGGCGCACAAGGACTGGCTCGCGACTCATCCGCACGCCCGCCATATCATCACGACCAACAGCGGCCACAATATTCTCCTGAATGAACCTGAATTAGTGATGCAAGCGATCCAGGGAGTGATCGCGGGTCGGAACTCAAATCAGGAATGAAGGCGCGGCAGAGCCGGATGAGGAATCACAGATCATGGACCTGGTGCTCAGTTGTCTAACCATTGACCGGGCACTTTATCCCACTTGATCCCACAATACCTTAGTCTTCACCCGCCACAACCTGGAGCGTCCGGTGTGCATTGACAATCAGGAGCGGATTCGTGCGGTGCTCGACGTCGCGGGTGCGGCAGAGCGCCGGCCCCAGGTGCCGGCCTGCTTCAACGGGCGCTGGCACATTGATCATGTGCGCGTCATCCGGGGCATTCCCTATCATCACATCAATTCCGCATCCTATTACTGGCTGGGCGACAAGTTCTGCCACGAACGACTGCCGTCCGAGTTGGCGAACCCTTTCCCACGGTGGCGCTGACGCCCCCTACACGGAGCCGCTGTTCACCATGTTGGAGTTGGATCTCGGGGTCGGGACCTATTCACTCCGGTCAGCGGCATCGCAGTGGATGGGACCCTCACCTCCCGCCGTGGTTCTGGTGACTCCCTCGCGCCACCGTGCAGGCATTAGCCGCTGGTCTCAAACCCTTGGGCGCATGGTGCCAGACGGATGACTTGGTGCTTTATCGAGCAATGCGCATTTGACGGGATTTCGACGAGACTGAAGTTTGGCCGCATGACGTCCCGACGCGAGTTCCTCAGAGCCTTGGGTGTCGCGACTGCCGTAACCACCACCGTTTCGTTCTCCGCCCGCGCCGCCGAAGCGCCATCGGCACCAGGGGAAATATGCGTGGTTACTTACAACCTGCGCTATGCCAGTCCCACGGGCGAGAATGCCTGGCCGGCGCGGCGTCCCCTGATGCGCGCGCTGCTTCAGGAGTTGAAGCCGGATATCATGGGCACCCAGGAAGGGGTGTACGGGCAATTGCGCGACGTGGCGGCGGACCTGCCGGAGATGGACTGGATCGGACTCGGCCGCGACGGTGGCAGCCGCGGTGAGTTCATGGCGATCTTCTACCGTCGGGACCGTTTCGAACCGCTGGAGTACGACCATTTCTGGCTGTCCGACACGCCGCTGGTCATGGGGTCCTCGACTTGGGGGAACACCAATCGGCGGATGCTGACCTGGGTGCTGTTCCGCGATCGCCAGACGGGCCGGGACTTCTACTTCTGGAACACGCACCTGGACCACGCGCTTCAGCCGGCGCGCGAGAAAGGCGCTGCACTCATCCTGGAACGGATCCGGTCGGCAGCCAAGCCGGGCATTCCGCTGCTGCTGGTGGGAGACTTCAATGCCGTGGCCGGGGAGAATACGGTGTACAACCATTTGGTTCGGGAGGGCGGACTGACGGACACCTGGACCGCGGCGGCAGTCCGGCGAAACGAACAGATGAACTCGTTCAACGGATTCGAGACAGCCAAGGCCGATGCCAAGCGGATTGACTGGATTCTGTCACGGGGCCCCGTGTCAGTGCGGGCCAGCGAAGTGATCACCTTCGCCCGGGACGGACGCTACCCCAGCGATCATTTCCCGGTGGCCGCATGGCTGACGTTGCAGGGTGGCCGGGTGGAGCGCGTAGCGCGTCCGCAGCACCTGGCACCCGGAGACCTCCCTAGCTTTGGGAATCCTGGCGTCGGCTCCATCCGGATCGCGATTTTTGGGGAATACTGCGTGAATCAACCTGGATACTATTACCTTCCCGAAGGTTCCCTGGTTCGCGATGCCATCCAGACGGCGCAGGGGACGAGCCCGGTTACCGTTTGGGCTCGCCCATATTCTGGAATCGAACGGGATCTACCAGATGGGTCCGCGGACATTTTCTGGTTTCGCGGAGGCCCTCGGGCGCAGGTGAATCAGTCCGTTCCCTTGAAGGATGGTGATCGCCTGTTTTTTAGGCACGAAACGTACTGATCCCAGGGGCCACTTCACGGCCGCCGTGGCGTGATGGGCGCCGGGATGCGTCTCAGGGGGCGGATTGCCAAGCCCGGCCACGGCTTGCCGGGACATTTCGTCGCACCGCCGGGAAGACTCCAATACCGATGACTCCAGCCAGGGAGGGAACAAAGGAGGTTCTTCGCTGTTTTCCGTGGCCGGATGGGGAGGTGGAATGGACTGGGGGAAGGAACAAAGGACACAAAGTGTCAGGTCATCAGTTGAGTTGCGTTGGACCAAAATACCAGACCACAAAGTGCCAGGTTCTTTATCGCGAAATCTGGCGATGGCCGGCCGGCCGGTGTTCTGAGTCTCCGCGCCGGGTCGGGCAAACTGAGGAAAACGCAGGAAATCGGCAGAGAAGGCCGAAACTCAACGGGTTACGTTGCCCGAGTCGCGGCAGCCGAGGTCCGGTAAATTCCGGGGCGGTAGAGGCCGATCCGCAGAGGTCGGGTAAACAGGTGGAGGGTCAGAGGAGGGTCAGAGGAGGGTCAGTTGGGTCGGCGCAGCCCCCCTGCGGCGGGCCTGCGCAGCCGCCGCACGGCGGAGCAGCGAGGCCGCCTGCGCGAGTTGACGCACCGGGTCTGGCGGGGCACCGGACGCCCGGCCTCCAATGGCAGCGGCGATCTGATCCGCGAGTACTCCGGACCGAGATGCCTCCCACGCCTTGGCGTGCTCGTAGAGACGGTCCCCGTGGATGCGTAGGTAGGACTCGACCACCTGACCGAGCCAGGCAGGCCGATACCGGATATCATCAATCGCCCCATGCCGGAGGGCCTCCATCAGGACCCCATGGCGGGAGTCCAGGAACAGATCGCGGTAGGACGCGGCGGAGATAGTCACGCCTTTATCATCAAGCCATTCCGCCGGCTTCAGGACTACCCATCGCAAGAGCCTCGCGGTGTCCTTTGCCAACGTCACCTTGTCACCGTGGTAGAAGTGGCGGCCGATGAACCCGAGAATCACGTCGCGGATTTCCTGCGGAGTAGGTTGGTGGCGAGGGGTCCGTTTCACGAGCGCTCCGGTACAGTTTTTGGGCACCACAACTACCGATGAGGCTATTCGGTTGGGTGATGAAAGAAGTTGACCGAGATTTTAAATACTGGTCCCGCATAAACCGGAAGACTCGATTTATGCTGACCCGAGCAATACGGCCTTGGCCAAGGCCTTGGCCAGCGACCGCGGAACCGCGTTCCCGATCTGCCGCACCACGTCACTCTTTGTGCCCTCAAACTGGTAGGTGTCGTGGAACCCCTGGGCTCGGGCCAGTTCCCGGGGGCTGAGCATGCGGAAGTGGACATCAAGCAGGTATCGTTTCCCGGCGAGCTCCACGACTGGGCGCACCAGACCGAAGCGGGGTTTGGTAGTGACGGTGTCGAGAGGCTGATCCACACCCTGATGTCCGCCGGTGCCGTAGTATTTCACCAAGAACGGGCGCACCAGAGAGTGTACGTTCCACTGCGCAGCGTTGGGCTTGCCCGAGTTCCCGTGGTTCACACCGACGAGGAACGGTTGCACGACCGCATGCGCTCCGCGGCAGGTGACCGTCGTGAGGGGCTCATCCACAGAATTTGTCGGGCGGCCACCTCGCTGTTGAGGTAGAATGAACGGACTTACCAGGGCAACATGCCCCCCGCCGGCGGTGATCGTAGGCACCGGCTGGTCCACGGACCGCGCCGTCCCCGCGAGTTGGCTTTCATGGGTCCCCCGCAATTTGATCAGGAAGGGCTCGGCCACCCCATGACGCGCCTTGGTGGTGACCGTAGAAAGCGGTTGGTCGCTACCCCAGACACCGGAGCCGCTCTGGTGGTCCCACGCGGCGATGAACGGCTTCAAACCGAACTTCTGAAGTCCGATTTCGATCCGCCGAAGGGTCTTGTCGGCAAGCGGACGCCGGCGGTCGAAAATGGACTGCCCATGGTCGGCCCAATCAATGATCTCTCGTGCCGTCCGCCAGGCACCGGAGTGAGTCGGATCAGGCCATCGGATCTGGCGCCGGCCCCTGACGGCTTGCACAAACAACCTTCGGCGGGAGGTGGGGTCGCCGTAATCCGCCGCGCACAGGATCCGGTGGTCCACCGCGTACCCGAGCGATTCCAAGCACTTTACCCATGCGCGGAACGTCTCCCCGGCCTTCGCCTTGATGGCCTTCCCTCGTCGTGTGCAGGGACCCCAACGTAAGAATTCCCGAACATTCTCGACCAAAATGACGTTTGGCAGGAGCGCCTCCGCCCATCGGATGACGCACCACGCTGTCGCACGGCTTTGATCGCTCACAGGCCGTCCGCCGCGAGCGATTGAGTGGTGAGTGCATTCAGGGGACGCCCACAGCAAATCCAACGACCCCTCTCGAAACAGGTCCCTTGGATTCAACGCATCGAGCGACGCGCAGAGGTGGCGGGCCTCCGGGTGATTCAGACGGTGGGTGTTCACGGCCGTCTCCCAGTGGTTCACGGCAGTCAGTTCGCAGTCGTAGCCGCACTCCGTGGCGGCTTCCACCAACCCCTGCGAGGTCCCTCCCGCGCCGCAGAACAGATCGGCTGCTCGCATGAGCTTCATCGCTCCCTCGGCTCCTTGTACGGCAGCCCCACCAGGTGAAAGGCGTCCTGTTCGTTGGCGATCCAGTGCCGCTGTCCCATGAAGCCGCGGAAGTAGCCCTGCGTCGGGTGCCACCGCCAGCCCTTGCGCAGCGCGGCCGACGAGATTCGCGTATTGCTTTCAGCGCTGCCTGTCCGGCACACGATGTAGCTCCACCACGCGTCGGCCGTAGTGGCGAACAGGTCCACAGGCACGCCACTCGGGACATGCACCGCCAGCTTGTTCTCTGGCCCCCACGCAGTCCGGCCGAGTTTGTTCAGGCGTCGGGCCAGCACGCCCTCGGCGAGCAGAATCTCCAGCACCTCATCCACGCGATTCAGTGGCACGGTCCGGCCTGTGTCACCCAGGAGATCGGCGGCCTCCGGCACTGGGTCCACGCGCGGGATGTACACCAGCTCTATGTCCCCGACCTCTGACTTCCCGCGGCGGAGACTCCCGCAGACTTTCAAGGCCGGCTTACCGTCGGGCATCCGCGCGCACCCGCGCTCGATCATGCGACAGAGGACGCGAGCGACGTCCAACGCGAGCGCGCGGGGGAATTTGGCTTTATCGCTCACCGGACCACCTCCGGTAGATCGAATTCCCACAGGCCCAGTGATCCCTTCGCCGTCTGGTGCGGCCAGATTCTCTCTACCTCCGTCAGTCGCCAAGCGTACCGTCCAGGGCTGAAGTCCCCCAAGAACCCTTCGACTCCTGGCAGCAGGGAAAAGTGGGTGGTCGGGATCACTTCAGTGAGCACCGCTCGACACAAGACCGCGCCGAACGGCAGATCCGCATACCGCTTCGGCACGGTCGGGACCTTGAATCCCGGTGGGAGCGGATCAGCAATGAGATTCTCCCACAGATTACGTCCATCTCGGTCCCTGGTGCCGCTCGCGTGAATGAGGATCGGCCCCCTATAGGCCGTGGACCACGACCGGGTTTCATACCGCTTGAGCCCGAGCATGATCAGGCTCGCCCAAGGCTGGATCAGGGAAAGCGTCTTCATCCCGGGAATTGAGCATCCGCGTTTCCGGACACCGGCGCCGGCATCGGGACAAGGCGTTGAAGTCGCTCCATCTCGGCTACGATCAACGCGCCCGCCTTCGTCAGCTCCCGGAGCCGGTCGTGGGGGGTACGCTTGAGCCAGTCACATTCCCACGGCCACAATTCCACCACTGCATCGGCTACGTGATCATCCTCGCCGATCGCCCAGTTGGGGATGCAGTACACGGCCGCGGCCAATGCCAATTCTTCACGGATGTAGAGATCATCATGGGCGGCGGTGAAACCCTCGGCAGAGATCTGCCGGCGCCGCTCCTTCAGAATCAGGTCAATGGGTGACATCAAAACGGCTCCTCTCCTGCGGGCACTGGTGCGTTCGCACGCCCGCCGGCACCCGCTGCCGGCTTGCGCGCCTTCTGCCGGGCCTCCCGGCTGAAACTGGTTGTGCGGCCGTCGCCGGCCCATAGCCGCCGAGCTGGCACGCCGGCCGCGGCGTACATCTCAGCCAGGGAGTGCCCGCGGCCACGGCGCAGGGCCATCAGCCGGGCCCACAGGGTCATCACGAGCTGGTGGAGTTGGCTGGGCCCGTCCTCGAGTGCTCCGGTGCTGCGGTTCTTTCGCATCGAGGGCTTGTCGCTCAGGTCGTCAGGTCCGATCGAGCCGCCAGTCGGCGCAGGCCACCGATCCGAGACAACACGCGCCACGTACCCGGCCGGGTCTTCGACATACACTCCCAAGCACTGGGTGATCTCGGCCAGCCGGTGTTCGAGTCGCGCCCGACCCTGCCGCTGGGCACGGATCTGCGGCGCGAGATTGAGGGGATCGGAGATCGCGCGGAACACGCCCAGGACCTGGTCGAGATCACGGTTGGTAAAGTCCTTCGACGATTTGTCGCGCCCGAGCGCGCGCGTGTGGAGATCATGCCGATCCGCCTTGGGATCGGCCGACCGGACCGCCGCCCACTCGCGCCAGTAGAGCTGAGTCTGCTTTGGGGTCATGGCACCACTCCGGCGATCTCCGCGGCGGCATGCCACCGACGGCGGAATTCAGGGTCGGTCTCGCGCAAGGCTGAGCACTGCGCCACAGAATTCGTCACCGCCATTCGGTCGCGCCGGGTCAATCGAGCGAGAGACCGCGACCCGCAGCCAGTCACCCGCGCCAGCAGGCCGACCCACGTATGTCGGGCATGGATCTGCCGCAAGTGCCGATCGTAATTTAGGACTTCATCGCGGCTGGTGTAGTACACCTCGCAAGCTGCATCGAGGGTGAGGTCGGCCCACTCCTGCGGCGAGAGGTTGATCTTTCGACGGAGGGCGGTCCGCTCAGCGCGTAGCGCGCGGATCTGAGTAGTGATGCGCTCAATGCGCGCAGCCGGGGACAAGTACCGCGATGCCACCGCATCGAGCGCGATCACCGGCCGATCCCCAAACGGGTCCAGCGCCGAGTGGGCCGGCTTCATGCCGCGCCCTCCGCAGGCACCACCTGCCGTGTTTCCACCTCCTCAATTTTGGGCTCCACGAAGAAGGACTCCTCCTGCACCACACGCACACCCATTTCGCGAAGGTCTCCGGGCAGGAGGTTTTCGCGCATTGCCAGGATGCCCGCCTTGTCCACCTCCTCCTTCACCCGGAGGAATCCCGCGTAGGTGGCGGCGCTCTTGAGCTTCTCCAACACCCGATCCCAGATCCACCCAGAGAGAGTCTTCAGAGTAGGATTGCCAATCCGCCACCCGATCACCCCATCAGTCATCGGCAGGCTCTTCGCGCCATTGAATTCCGACGGATTCGCTTCAGCCCAGACACGGAGCTGCTCGGTGAGGGCGGCCACCTCCTGATTCAGCACCACGAGCCGGCCCTTGTATTTATCGTCCACAGCCTGCAGGTCCCGCTCGCGCTCGGCGGCAATGCTCTGCTGATCGATCACTCGGACGCGGATTCGCGCGAGCACACCCTCAGCTTCACCACGCGACCGGACCACTGGCCCGTTGGATTTGATACGCTTCGACATATTGATTCCTTGGTTTCACTCCACACCCGCGTCGTCATCGTCGCGGGAAATCTGGTAGGCCACTCCGCCGGCGCAGAGCACGACCAGCAGCAGGAGGAGCAGCCCAGCGATGAGCAGATTCATCGGTCGCCCTCCACGAGTCGGTAGAAACTCAGGCACTGCCCGTTGTGCCACTCGCTCCGCTGCTCGATCTGGATCCCGCGCTCGCGCAGATCGGCCACCCTCGAATGCACGATGCAGAACCCCTGCGGATTCCCGGCACCCACTCGCGCCAGCGTCGGCATCGGCACCCACGCCCCGCGCGCTGCTATGAGGCGCCTGCGGATGCGCTCACATTGGGTCCAGCCACGGCGTCCGCCGCGGCGAGTAAATTGGCGTTGAGTGGGCATAAGATCAGCGTCATGCGCCAAGAGTTCCCCGCTCGATCGCGTTCTCGATACAGGCGATGGTGGTGGATTTGTGAGCATGCTGACGCATGCACTTGCACCGTTCGGCATGCCACCACGGCTGGCGAGGTACCGCCGAGCCCTCGATCTCGGCGATGGATGCCACCGCCTCGCACAGTAATCGCACGTCGTCCACGGACTTGTGTTCGAAAGGGCGCACTCGGAGTCGGAGCTTATTGGCCGACGAACCGCAGTAGTCGCTCAGACACACGATGTCCTCGATGTACCGCTGCAAGTCCGCCTCTCGCTCGTCGGGTCCTGTGACCAGATTCTTGGCGAGGCGCCTTGCCACGCAGTCGCGCTCCATCCTCAGCTGCAGCAAGCGGCTCACAGCCCCTCCTCCATTGCCTGCGCGTTGCAGTATGCCGCGATCACCCGTCCCCAGCTCATCCGGGTGCAGGTTTCCTTGGCGAGGTCTCGGGCGTCTTCGAGCAGCCGTATCCAGGGCCCGAGGCCATGCGCATGCACGAGCTGCTTCTGCAGCAGCGCTGGGTTGTGCGCGAAGGTCTTCTGCTTGCCGTCCACCTCGTAGCTGATGCGGATTTCCCGATCCGGCGCTGGCTCCAGGCGGAAGGCGTCCGCGAACGCATTGAGATCTGCGACGGGCACCTCGGCCGGCAATTGCAGCACCAAGCCAGGCGACCGCCGGCGCCAGAGTTGCTGGAGGATTGCATTGTGCCGCAGGGCGTCCTTCAACTCACCGGTCCCCATCAAGACCACGCCGCACTTCCGGCGGTCGTAGATCTCCCGCACGAATTCCAGCACCATGAGGCTGGAGTTGCTCTTCGTGTTGTAGAGGCACTGGTGGGCCTCATCCACGATCAGCAAATTGTGCTCGTCAAAGCTGTCCAGAATGCGGCGGCGCAGGTCCGGGTAACAGATCCGGTCCGGAATCCCCAGCCGCCGCGCCATCTCCGACACGGTCACCGTGATGGAACCCCCGGTCGGCACCCGGAACAGATGCGTGGTACCGTGGTTGTTAAGCCGCGCAAATTCGTTGCCCGCCGTCGTCTTCCCGATCTGCGACTCGCCCAGGACAAATCCGAGACGGTGCTTCTGGAGCGCCCCGCGGAAGATTGCGAAGAGCCGACGACTCAGGGGCGTCTCGATGAAGGTGGTGGCTGAGTGCGCCTCGACCTCCTGCACCTCACGGCGCAGTTGGGCGATGGCCTTCGCCATGGGCTCCAGATTGGCGCCCTCCGCCGAGCGCTTCCCAGTCAGGGCCTGGTACACGCTGTCTCCGCTGTAGGCCGCCCCGTCCGGCTTGCGCAAGCGCGCGGCCAGTTCCGACACACTGGCGTTTATTGCCTGCCCGTATTTCGCGAGCCAGCGCAGTTGTTGGCACTCGAAATCCGCCAGCGTGCGGGTGGCGGTCGCGACGGTGTCCGCGGCGACAGTGAAACGATTTCGGGGATTCGGCGCCGGCACGATCTCGGCAGCGCTTGTTTGCGGGTCAGTTTCTTCGCTCATGCTCTCTCCTGGTTCAGTGATCGGCGGGCATCTCGATGTGTTCTACCTCGCCCAAATCTTCCGGTGCCGGAGCCGTTGCCCGCTCGATCACCTCGTCAATGACCTCCCCCTCGATCGGCCCCTCCTCCCGCGCCACGGCCATTGCACGGCCGGCCTCTGCCGCACGGCGCGCCGTGCGGCGCATTTCAGGCGTCTGCGCGTCCGGCTGCCGCGCTGCTGCCATCTCCGCCAGCCGCTGGTTGTGCTCCGCCATGTGCAGCCGCTGTTCCGCCGCGTCGTAGTGCCGGCCGGCCAGCCGTCCCTTGCGATCGCTCACCCAGGACGATTGCACCGCGATGGCCCGTTTGATCCCGTCGGTATCGTTGCGCGACGGAGTCTCTAGCCTTTCCACCATCGCCACATGCCCACCCTTGGCGTCCACGAGCTGCAGCCAGCGCGGCGAGAGCGGATTGAAGAACGCTGCGAACTTGTCCCCGGGATACATCTCCCGGCCGGTGGCCTGCGCCAGGAAGCGGTACTCCTGAGGCCCGAAGCGCAGCGTGTCTCTGAACTCGATCAGACTCTGGCGCGTGACGGTCACCTCAAATGAGTCGTCGGGCTCCAGGAGGCGGTGCAGCGCCATCGGGCTGAGACGTCGCAATTCCCCTTGGTGGCGATCTCGCACTTCCTGCCGGGACAGACGCACTGCCCGAGTCAGTGCGGCGCCGGGCGCCTGCATCCGCGCGCGCAATGCCGTCTGCTCCGGTGCCGGCAGCGCGGCGAAATCCGACACTGGGAGCCACGTCGGCGATTCCGCTTCCGACCGCCACTCCATGCGCGTGAAGCCGAGTTCCTCCCAGCCTTCGAGGTCGTGCTCCCGATCCTGCAGCACTGCGGCGATCGCGGCGTGGGCGACCCGGGAGAATTGCCCGAAGGTCATCACCCCAAGCAGGGCCACCTCCTGCGCCAGATCCGGAGGCAGCACGCGGGCGAGATCCAGCGAGCGGGCCAGCGCGATTTCGCGACCATGCATCTCGGCCGGCCCATTGATCCGCTGATTGCTCCCGATCCGCCCAGGCAAGCGGTCGAGCGCATTCTCCACCACGGACCAAAAGCCTTCGATCATCGGCTTGTGCTTCGGGTTGCCCTTCCCGCGGGGCTCGAATTGTCCCGGGTGCGCGCGCTCCGCGAAGACACGGCCCTGATGCACGGTGACCTTCCCGCCGGTCAGCGCCGACAGTCGCGATTGGAATGACGCGCGCAGCACCGACTTGGCCGACTCCGTCACAAAGGTGGTGCCCGCTTCGTCGTCGCGGTAGCCCTGGGTAATCAGCCAGTTCGCGGCAAAGCACCGGAAGTGGAACTCCGTCAGCACCCGGCTCTGTTCCGCCGCGTCATCCCAGAGGGTCGGCCGGACTGCCATGGTCCCCCAGCCAGACAGCGCCTCCAGGGCGCCAAAACACTGGGGCCGTGTCCCGCGGCTCTGGCCCGCGAAGTGCAGTTTGACGTCGAAGTCGTGGTCGTCGAATTCCACCCGCTCCCCGTAGCTGAGTCCCACCCGCGTGGTCCGCACCGGCGGCTGGTAGTTCCGCGCTGCCGCCATCCCCTGGCGTGCCGCCAACGAGTCGAAGACGTGCTCGCGCACCGACCGCTGCAGGTTGTCGCGGCTCCAGCCCTCAGGGATGCTCGTGGCCGGGTTCGCCATCGGCCAGGCGTCGTATCCTGGGATCCGCTCGTAGTGCCGGCCGCTCATGTCGTAGTGCGTCCGCCAGATCGCGAGCAGCTCCGCGTGCGCCTGCGAGGCCACCCGCTGATGTTTCTCCCGCAGGCCGCGGAAGAATTCTTGGAAGGCCAACGGCAGCCCCACCGGCGCTCCCGATTTCCACAGGGCCGCGGTCTCCCGCCGATCAATCAGGTCTAGCGGGTCTTGGGTCCGCTGGTACCGGCGCACTCGGTTGTACAACGCGCGCTGGGTTATCCCCGGCACCTCCGACGCAGCCCGGCCGCAGGCCCTCAGCACCGACGATGCGGAGAGGATGCCCGGTAGCCGCTCCACGATCAGCGTGAGCTGTGTGAAGGCCCGGCTGCTCAGCTGCCCCACCAGACTGGGATCCAGGAGCACGCGGTCGGAGATCTGCAATGGCGCGGTCATGAGTTACTTCCGGTCCGGGTTGGCGAGGTCCTTCAGTCGCTTGGCCCACATGGCGGTGACTGATGCGGTCCCCTGGAACTCGTGGGGCTCCAGCACCCCGAGCACCGACGAGTTCACGGCGCTCATCAGCAGCTCATCAATCTCACCGAGGAGCGCCCGTGCGGCCTCCTGTTTCTCCTTCGCGGTCCGCGGTTTCAGCCGCTTGTTCAGCCAAGCCGAATACTCCGCGAGAATCTCCTTCGACTTCTTCCCCACCTTCCCGCGGCGCGGGATCTGTCCGTCCTTGCCGATCAACTCCGGGTGCTTCTCCCGAAGGAATGTCGCCCACTGGCGGTCCCCTCCCTTGGCCAGATCAAGGCTGGGGAAACGGAACGAGAGTTGGGCCATGGTCTTCCCGTCCACAGCCTGCGAAATCTTCTCCAGCAGTGCTGAAATCGCTGCACTGGGGGCCTTCCTGCCACCCCCAAGGACCGCGTTCGCCAGATCCGTCGCGTCCAAAAAGGACACGTGTCCTATTTGGGCGATCGCCACGACGTTCTCGGCAGCCTTCATCCACCGATTGGCCCGCCGACGCCACGGCATGTCGTTCGGGGTTTTGCCCTCCGGGATGGCGGCGTCCGGGAACAAATGACGGTGCATCCAGGCGCCGAATTCCCCGTGCGGGAGCGCGGCGGAGACGGTGTTGAGCATCAGCCCAACGACCGCGCATTTCCGAACGTAGTCATCCTCGACGTGGGCCAGTTCCTCCCAGGCCGGCCGGAGTACAGCGAGCACTTGGGACTCTTCGGCGGGCGCCAGAGCGACGCCTTTCACGACTGCGGGTAGGTTTGTCATTGGATCAATCGGTCTGCCAAAAACGCTGCGAGGCTCTGCCGCCTCAGGTAGCGCGTGTGGCCCACGCGGTCCTCCTGCCACAGCCCGGCGGCCACCAGGGTCTGGATGTGCTGGGCGCTGATGCTCCAGCGGGTCTCGATCACCGCGGCGCGCTGCCGGCCTCCGGGCGTCGCGCCGATCACCTGCGCGATCACACTCTCTTGGGTTTCGTCCGGGCCGGCCGAGCCGACCAGGTCACGCACCCAGATCCGCACTTCGCGCCGGCACGAGGCTCCCGGCGCCGCAAAATCCCATGCCCATCGGATCGTCCCAGATTCCAGCAAGGCCACCACCGACTCCGCATCCACTCCGCGCGCCGCGCGCGCCACATCCACCGTCACCAGCGACACGTTGGCCGCGACGGTCAGGGGCAGGCGCAGTTGGGTGAGGGTATCCATGTCAGCGCAGGCGGCGGATGGTCCCAGACATCTCGGCGTGCAACCGGCGCTGGCGACGGTGCGCCGTGTCCACCTCGCGGTCCTGCAGGCCCGCAAACCTTCCGGCGAGGATCGCGGCGACGGCGATCACGGCCGCGCTGACCAGTACCGCGCAGATCCACAGGAGGATCATCGGGCACCTCCGCGCTTGCCGCGGCCGCGGCGGCTCTCACTGTGCCCAGGTGACCCCGAATTGGGAGCAGATCGAGCGCTTGCTGGGGATGTGGGCAGGGGTCCTTTCCGACGGGGGCCGGATTCCCAGTAGTCCAATTCCGTCAATAGAGAGCACAGTTGAGCGCGCAGCCGCCGACGCGGCGTGCGAGGTGTTGATCTCGACGACTGACCCGGACGATGTGCCGGCGGATATTCGGCATTGGGTCCTGGCTCGGCTGAAGTATGCCCAGCAGGTGGCCATCCACATGCGATTAGCCGGTCAACCCCCACCAGGACCCTCGATGCGAGAATGCGCCGGAGGACTATTGCTCGACCTCTGGCACGCGCGCGGAGCGAATGCGTGGGCAGGACTTTCGGGGATGTAGCCTTCACGCCACCCCTCCAGCGTCAGGCGCGACGATCGCCAACATCTCCTGGCCCCCGCGGTGGAGCAGGCAGTGCAGTCCGTCGGCCATCCATAGACTCGCGGCCAGCACCCAGCCATCGCGGTCCAGCGCATCGAGTCGCGCCTGGCTGATGATCGGGTGCTCGGCTGTCCGTGCCGTGGGCGTCTGCCAGTCAGACCGAGCAGATTGGGTGGCGGCGTGGCGGCTCATGAGCGGTTGCTCTCCTTGGTGTGGGTTTGGTCAGCGAAGGGGAACTCGCGCTGGGCGAGTTCATGGCGGTCCAATGCGGAGAGGATCTCCCGAACAGGCGTGCGCATCGGGTGGCGCGCAGGCAGGACAGCCAAGGCAGCGGTCAGGAGGTCCCGGCGTTTCGACATGGAGTCGGGCAGCTCAGTGATCGCGAATCCGATCAGTATGGATAGGGGGTCGTTCATGGCGCAGGCAGGGTCCGCCGGCGCAACGCCCGATGCAGCGCGGTCACGGTAGGCCGATACCGGCGCGGATTGCGCAGCGCGTGGTACAACGTCGCGCGGCTCCTACCCAATTGACGGGCCAGCTCTGCGACGCTGCGGTGCCCATTGAGGCCTGCCACCGTCGCCAACGTCTGTGGAGTCAAATCCAGCGTGCGCATTGCGTGACGCAAGCAATACGGTGCGTGATGCACCGTTGCAATACAAAAAAGATGCGTGATGCAACTTTTCTTGAAATATGCCGGCGCGCGAACCCGTTTAGATGGCGACGATGTGCGCGTGGACGAGCTGAACCTGGAATTCGAGCGACTCTTCGCGGTATCGGGATGGAATCAGGCGCGAGTGGCCCGTGAACTCCAACTCGATCCCAGCGTGATTAGCCGATACCGCAAGGGACTGGCCAAACCCAGCCTCACAGTCCTCAGTTTTTTCGCGACGAAACTAGGCGAGCAGGTGTTGGTTCCAGGTGTAGAGGCGGGAATCGCGCGCAGCCATAGCCCCCCGCATCTCGACGCCTACGAGCAGGACCTCATCGCTCAGTTGAGGCGGTTCCACTCATCGCAGAGGCGGGAAATCGTCAGGGGCATTGCCACTGTGCTGGACGCGGTTGCGCACCCCGTTATCTACGGGGCCTCCGGAGCCAAGTCCGGCCGGGGCAAGCCCGGCGAGAAGCCGACCAAGCTTTCCGACGCGACCATCGTGGGGGTTGAAAACGATCTGCTGGAGGAGCTACTCGCTCGCAAGAAGCGACAGAAAGGGAAAACCTGAGGATGGCCAGGCGAGCCTCCAGGAGTCTGACGAGCGCGTGTCTATCTTCGGTAGGCAGTTGGAGCCAATTCGCGAATGGAAATCTGGGATTCATAAAGCGGCGAAGAGTATTCCGAATCTGCGAAGACGAGCCCCCCACGCAACCCTCAACTTGTTCACAATCAACACCAGATCATGAGTCACTCGACCTATCACTTGTGGCACAATGGACAGGACCACGGCCCATACACCCGCGAGGAGATCCTGGGAATGCAGACGCGCGGTGAGATCCAGGGCGTCCTCTGGCGGCGGAGCGGCGAGAGTCACTACAAGCCCCACGCGGAATTGGCCGCCGATCTGGGAGACAGCCCCCCCGAGCAGGTTAGCGCCCCTGGGCTCTACTCGAGAAGCCACATCAGCGCGGGCGCCAAGGAGCCCAGTGGGGATTCGTTCCTGGGGGAAATGGGATCGGCGATAGGCGCTTGTGGAGCGGTGGTGGGGTGCGTCATTGTGTTGCCGGCTCCGAGTGTGGGAGTGCCCCTTATCGGTGCAGGGCTCAGCGTAGTCGCGGTCGCTATGCTGGCTCGCATCCACGCCAAACTCGCTCTCGTCGCCCACCGGCTCCGGCGCTGATCGGGTCCTTAAATCTCGCGATGGTGCGGGGCCCAATCCGTGGCATCTTCGGGCGATGCATTCTCGGACTCTCGAATCCCTGGTGGCCATCGGCTCAGCGCTTGCCATTGACCTGGTGGCCTACTCTTCCGATGGCGATCCCCTCGCCTTGGTCGAGATCGGGCACGCTGAAGCCGCGCGGCTGGTGAGCCTGCCGCCGGCCATGGGGCAGGTGTTCCGCGCAGTCAGGCGGCAGGATGGCCGGGCGGAGGTGGCGCCGGAGGCCCACCCTCGCTGCCGAGATCGGCAGCCGGGTCCACCGGTTCGATGCACTCAGGCACGTCATTCCGCGCGTTGTTGACGACGGTGGAGACCGCGTAGCGCGTGAGGTACTCGTCTGAGGCTGGCCGCATCACGCCATCGAGCTGAGCCTCTGACGCCTGCGGGTCCAGCCAGATGCGCGCCCGACCATCCTCGAGCACCACCGGCATCCGGTCATGCACCGGCGCCGTGACAGCGTTCGGCTCGGTCGTCACAATCGTGAAGGTGCGCAGGGGACCTTTTTCGGGCGAGTTCCACTCCTCCCACAGCCCCGCCAGCAGGAGTCCTTGGCCGCCCGGCCGCATGAATCGCCAGGGCTGTTTGGCGGCCCCCACTTTCTTCCACTCGTAGAATCCATCCGCCACCACCGCGCAACGCCGACGTCGGAACGCGGCCCTAAACGCCGGTTTGGAAGCCACTGTCTCGGCGCGCGCATTGATCAGCGACCAGGCGATCTTCTCATCCTGCGCCCAGCTCGGGATGAGCCCCCAGCGTAGGATCGCCGGCCGCAGGCCCTCCTGCTCTCCCAGGATCACCGGCAGATCCTGTCCGGGGGCCGCATTGTATCGCGGCGGGTGGCGCGACGGCTGCCACGCGATGGCCACTTCGTTGAGTTCGTCGTGTCTGTAGTCCGCCAGCGACTCCTTCACGATGGAGATCCAAGAGCGCTTGACCGTGTATCGCCCGCACATGCGGGCACCGTCACACGGCCCACAATTACCGGCCAGCGCCGATTGTCGGCGCCTGCACTCCGCTCGGCTGCGTCGGCCACCATCGCGAGTAGGGCTCGCCGACCACATGGCTCACGCGCCCGCGGCGCCGCCACACAAATCCCACCACTTCGAGGAGCTGGATCTCTACCCGCCAGACCCGCTCCGGGTGCTCCAGCTCCTCCACGATCCAGCGCCGCTGTTCCTTGTCCCAACCCTGCGTCCGCAGCCAGGTCCCCGGCGCCAGCCCATCGGGCAGCCGGACCCCGAAATCTTTCTCCCCCATCGGCGTGGCCACGCAGACCTGGCCCGGCCGGCCGAAGGGGTTCGGGCTCGTGAGTTGCAGGTTGGCGGTCACCATGGCTGCTATTCTGCCACGGGTGGTCGGACATTGGCAGGGGTTAGAATCCCCTCCACCGATTTCCATTGAGGATCCCCGGAAAATTACGCGTCATCTAGATGTCGCAGGCAATCACGCCTCCGATGATCCGGCCGGACGCAGGCCGCAAAAGTCGCGATAGAGACAAAGAGCAAGTATCGCATCTACGACAGGACCGGCGGCGGGGTCACCCATGACATTGAGGCAGCGTCGATCGACGAGGCTATCGAGCAGGGACGCGAGTGGATTGAGGACGGGGATTGGGCGAGCAATGAGGACGGGGAGTACCGGACCATCGAGCTTCCCTGCGAAGTCCGAGCCATCGCCCTCAACGAAGACGGCGAGGACATCACCGATGAGCAGGAGGCGCACGACTGCTATGGGACCTACTCCGACGACCTCCCGGATTGCGAGGCGACCGGGGATCCTGCCGATGGCACAGACTCCGAGGGGCACGAGTGGGTATCGTCCTACCGCTGCTGCGGCGGGCTGAGGGATAACCCTGGGGTCTGGAGCACCGGCGGCACCGGGTTCCGAACTGAGACCGTGTGCGCGCGGTGCGGGATGCGCCGCGCAGTCTATGACCCTGGCTGCCAGCGCAACCCCGGCGAGCCCCTGGAGGCGGTCACGCTCTCGGATCGTGACGAGACGACCACGCAATGGCTGGTGAGTCATCACGAGGATGACGGCTGGATCCCAGACTGGCTCGCTGAGTATCTGGACCGGACACCCACCACCCGCATGACGGAGGAGTCGGCCCGGGAATGGGTGACCGGCCATAATGACGGGGACAATCTGGACCCCGAGGACCTGGAGCACGCATTCGCGGCGATTTTCGGCCGCCGCGCCGACGATCAGGAGCGGACCGACGGCCTCTGGTCCCATCTCTGTTCATGACCAAACGCATCCATCAGATTGCCCGCGGCCTGCAGGCTCAACTCCTGCAGGCCGGGTGGCCTCCCGAGGAATCCACACGCGCCGCCCGGGAGGCATGGGCAAGCCTCTACCGATGGCACCAGGCCGGGGAGCATGTCTATCGCGTCCGCACCGATGTACGGACACCCCCCATTGCGCCCGATCTCCAGCTTTCCACGGCCCCCACTGTTCGGCCTGCCGTCTGCTACGTTCTCGATTCGGACCAGTGGATTGTCATCGCCCGCCACGGACCAGGCGAGCCCGTCGTCATCCACAATCCGGACCGAGTGTACGCCGAGAAATCTCCCACCCTGACATGGGCGACAGAATACGAGCGCGGCTTGGCCTCCGGCCGAATCAACTTGAGAGACCAACCCGCGCCGGCAGACCTCAGGATCGGCGCCGGATCGGTCACCACCACCAGAGGGCGTCGCCCGCTGGACGCAGGTGATATTGCGCCGGAAATGCTGAGGCTGGTTCGGATCCTCCCATTGTTCTACGCGGAACCGGCGTGCGCGGCGAACGAGCGGCCGTAGGGCATCCGGGCTATGCCAGCCCGGATGAATCGTGACACCGTCCTCGCAATCCTCCGCCACCTGCTGACCGTTGCAGGGGGTTCAATCGCCACCAACGGCACCCTGAGCAGCTCCGAGCTGGAGCAGGGCATCGGTGCCGTGCTCACCCTGGCCGGCATTTGCTGGTCCGTGCTGGAGAAGCGCGCCCGCGCTCGCGCCGCCGGCGCCACTTCCCAGCCTTCAGATCCCAGAGGCCAGACCCTCCCCATCCTCCTCGCCTGCATTCTCCCTGCGGCCCTGCTGTTTCCTGGTTGCGCGACGCCCGGCGAATCCGGAGGCCTGACCCCGCAGCGCGTCGAGCGGATCACCAGACTGGCCGTCTGGACCACCACCACGGCCTGGACAATCAAACGCCCTGAATCCGAACCCGCCTTCCGTAGCGCGCTGCGGGGCATTGACGCTCTTGCGGCCGAAGAGCGCTGGGATGTCACCGCGCTGGCCTCGGCGCTCACCGCAACCGGCTCGGACACATTCACTGGCGCGGAGGGGCGCCTCATCATCAGTGGCACCACGCTGCTGATCGACACCATCGCTGGAGAGCGCGTGGACCTCCGCAACGCGGAATACGCCCGCTCGGTCATCCTCGGCGCGCAAGCCGGTCTGCGGCTGGCCCTCGCTGGGGAAGCCGCGCCGCAGTGACCGTCCCCAGACGCCAGATTCGAGACCTCTGACCCCACAATGCCATGACCATCAGCACAGGCCAGATCTACCGCCACACCACCCTCGTCGAGGGCGGGCCGTCCATGACCCCGCAGGTGCCAAACCGTTTCCGTGTCGTCGCCGTCGGCGAGGACTACGTCGAGATGGTGCGAGACGGCGCCGACGAGCCCCCCCTGCGGCGGGATCGCGCGTCCTTTGAGGCGCAATTCGAGCTGATCACCCAGGCCCCCTCCGATCCGGCATGATCCTCGCCGAGGCGTCTGTCTCGCAATCCGGCATCATGTGGATTGCTGGGCTGCTGGCGGTATCCGGACCTGTGTCGGCTCTGGCCTCTCTGGTCGGGCATTTCGCGACCCGCCGCGAGGTCGAGGCGCTCGACAAGAGGGTCACGCAGCTTACCGAGGACAATCACGAGCTTCGGCGCGAACTGCAGGACATGGAGCGCCGGCTGCAAGCATCCAGCGAAGCCCGCGCGCTCGCCAATCACGAACGCACCAACGAAATCCTGGAGGCGGTCTCCCGGCTTGCCGGCCGCTTCGACGAATCTACCAGCCGTGACCACGCGCGTTGATCTCATCCGGCGCATCCTTAAAGCCCTCGATGCGACCGAAGGTTTCCCTCTCCCTGAGGAGACACTCATTGATGCGGTGACCATCCGCTTCGCGCCGTCGCCCCCGCGAGCCGACGTGGCTGAGGCAATCAAACGGGCCGAAGCACAGGGATACATCTCCGGAACGGAAGTGGAACTGCAAGGCGTCGTCTGGGGATTGACCGCCAAGGGGCAGAGCAAGGTCCGCACGCTGTGAAGCGACAAGCGTCCAAGCTTGACGGCCATGAGGCCGAGCTGACGCGGTGGTTCCGCGAGGAGCGCCTCACCCTGGCCCAGGCCGTGACCCGCCTCGCCGAGCGCGGGGTCGCCGTGAGCCCGAGCCGTCTCTCCGCTTGGTGGGCGCGCTACCAGCAGGATGAACTCCAGACTGAAGCGGAGGCCAAGCTCTTCGCCGATCTCGCCACCGGTAGCCGCATCGCCCGCGAAGTTGGGGCCATGGCGGCCGACGCCCCGACGCAAGCCGGCACCCTGATCAAGCTCCTGGAGCGGCTGATCCTCCAAGTTTCCGTCCGGGGCGAGACTCCGCAGCAAGTCAAGGTCCTCCCGGCACTGGTCCGCTCCGCCATCCAGGGACTCAAGGTCCAGCTCGCCGAACGCCAAGTCGCCGTGGACGAAGGCAAGCTGGAACTACTCAAGGCCCGAGCAGCAAAGGCGGAGGAAGCCGAGAAAGTGGTGGGCGACCCGTCCACCAGCCCCGAGGAGAAGCAGGCGAAGATCCGCGCGATCTTCGGCATGGCATGACCGATTTACCCACACATACAGGGGTGGCGAGCAAGGCCCCGTCCAAGGCCCGAGTGGCTTCTGGCGGAGAGGGGTTGAGCCGCGGATTACGTCCGCGGACAGGGAAGCCGAACCCAAGACAGGCCGTCAGTCGGACGACAGCAAGCCCGCAGCCGGGTCCCCAAGTCGCCACCCCACAGATTTTGTCTCCGGTCAGCCCGCTGGATCTGCTGCTCCCGTACCAGCGCCGGTGGGCCGATGACGCCGCGCGCTGGAAGATCGGGCTCATGTCCCGGCAGGTGGGCAAAGATTTCTCCTCTGGCGCCGAGGGCATCCGGGACTGCTACGGCGCCGAGCTGCGCGGCGAGAAGACGACCTGGCTGATCGGTGCGCCGTCAGAGCGGCAAGCCTTGGAATCCTTCGAGAAATGGAAGGAGTGGGCGGAGGCATTCCGCGTGTCCGTCGCGGATCTCTTCGAGGAGCGCGACGCGCCCGAGGCGCTGCTCAAGAGCGCGACCATGACCTTCCCGAAGGGGACGCGGGTCATCGCCGTGCCAGGGCGGCCCGACACCGTCCGAGGCTTCTCCGCCAACCTGCTGCTCACCGAGTTCGCCTTCTTCGATGATCCGGACAAGACGTGGCGAGCGGTCCTCCCCTCGATCACCAATCCACTGCGGGGCGGCCAGAAGAAGGTGCGGTTGATTTCCACGCCCAACGGGCAGGGGAACAAGTTTCATGATCTCTGGGTCAAGAATCACGGCATCCAGGGGGCCAAGTGGTCCTGCCACAAGGTGACCATTGAGGACGCGGTCCGCGATGGACTGCCGGTGGACATGGAGGAACTCCGGGCCGCCCTGGATGATCCCGACGGTTGGGCGCAGGAGTTCCTGTGCGAGTTCATGGACACGGCGTCCGTGCTGCTGGGCTACGAGCTGCTTGCTGCCTGCGAGAACGCTCTGGCGCAGCTCACTCAGCCGCCGGAGTTCTGGACCGCAGCTCCGTCGGCAACGGCCGAGCCCCTGTTCCTTGGGATCGACTTCGGCCGGAAGAAAGACCTCACCGTCTGTTGGACGCTCGCCCGGCTGGGGGGCGCCTTCTCTCTCACCAAGGAGGTCCTGGAGCTGGGCAAGATGGCAACCGATCAGCAGCTGGCGGAACTGCGGCCGCGGCTCCGCCGGTGTCGGCGTGCGTGCTTCGACTACACCGGCCCGGGCACAGGCCTGGGAGATCTCATGGTCCGGGAGTTCGGGGAATGGGATCCCCAAAAGGACAAGTTTGGCCGGGTCGAGCTCTGCACCTTCACCCAGGAGTTCAAGCAGGACATCTTTCCCAAGCTCCGGATTGCCTTCGACCAACGCAGCCTGGGCATCCCGGCTAGTCGGACGATCCGCGAAGATCTGCACTCGGTGCAGAGAGTAGTCACCCCCGGAGGCAACGTCTCCTATAGGGCACCTCATTCCGCCGACGGCCACGCGGACCGCTGCACCGCATTGGCGCTGGCGTTGCGCGCCGCCAGCACCGCCGGCGGGGGGCCCTTCCGCTATCAACCGGTTGCGCGAGTTCCTCGACCCCGGATTGGATGACCTACCCCGCCACCGCATGCACGTGATCATCTGGGGCAATTATCGGCAGATCCACCTGCTGCCGTCGCTATGGGCCGATGCAGACACCTGCGATTGCTGTGGTCGCGAGGTAGTCAGTCTCAATTTCGGGTGGTTGTTCTGGGGCATTGGCATCGGATGGGCGGTCGCCGGAGGAGGCAGACGATGAAAATCCAGCGCCTGCCTCTGCCGCAGGGCGGCCCAACCCGACCGCTCCGCCCCAAAAATGCGGGTTCCAGATCGGCCACTGGAAGGGCGCGCAATCGCGCAGAAACGCCCCAAGGCGCTCCGCCCCCCTGTGGAGACGCCACCCGAGGGCCAAAAGCCCGTTTGCAACGAAGTGCAACGGCGTTCCTCACGCAATAGACCCCTGTTTTGATCCCGGATCGCCATCCCCAGACCCCTTTCACCGTGAACACCTCCCCGAAAATCGCCGACAGCCGGATCGTTCAGGCACTCCAGAACCGGATGAACTACATCCGGCAGGCGACTCCGGAGCGCGTGGGGCGGTTGCTCGACGAGTACTACCGGGGCGGATTCGGTGTCGCTGAATTGTGGGACTGCATCGAGCGGCGGCATCCGCACACCGCCGCCGTCGTGGGCAAGCGCAAGGCCGACGTCGGCAGGATGGATTGGCAGATCATCAAGAAGTCGGATCTGGCAGAGGGTGAGGAGGCCGAAGCCGAGCGCCACGCCGATGCGCTCAAGGGGTTCTACGACTCGCTCACCACCACCACCGCCCTGAAGCAGGATGAGACCGGCGGTGTGGGGCTGCTCGCCCAGCAAATGCTCGACGCCCGCGGGAAGGAATTCTCCATCCATGAGTGGATCTGGAAGCTGCCGCGCGGCGGGCGGGGCCTCACAGCGGAGTTCCGTTGGTGTCCCATGTGGTGGTTCGAAAATCGCTCCGGGCGGGTGCGCTACCTGGTGACCGACGGCATGCAGGACGGCATCCCAATGGACCCCGCAGAGTGGCTCGTCACCGCCGCGCCTGCGCCACTGATGGAGGCCACCACCGTCTGCTGGCTGTTCGCGCACGCGAGCCTCAACGACTGGCTGGTGTTCTGCGACCGGTTTGGAATGCCGGGCATCCTCGGGAAAACGGATGCCCAGCCTGGCAGCCCGGAGTGGGACGCGCTGGCGACGGCCGTGGCGTCGTTCGGCCCCGAGTGGTCGGCGGTCGTCAATCGCGAGGCAGGCATCGAGTTCGTGGAGGCGAAGTCCGGCGGTAATCTGCCTCACGCCCCGCTGGTGGATGTCATGCACCGCACGATCGCCACACTCTGGCGCGGCGGGGATCTCAGCTCCATGAGTGCAGGCCAGGGCCAAGGGCAGGGCGCCAGCGTGCAGGGTGACGAGACTGACCTCCTCCAGGAAGACGACGCCCGGTTCGTTTCGGAGAAGCTGCAGGAGCGAGTGGATCGCCTGGTGATCGGGTATCACTTCGGCCGAGACGTCGAGCCGCTCGCCTACTTCCAGCTTGTCGCGCCCTCGAAACCCGACACCGACCGCGAGCTGCGGGTGGATGATTTCTTCCTCAAGCACCAGCTGCCGCTGGGGAAGGACGATCTCTACGAGAGATACTCCCGCCGCCGGCCCGATCCATCGGCGCCGGCCGACGAGATCGTCGTCGGTGCTGCCGCCCCAGACCCGCTGGCGGGTCTGCTCCCCGAGACCCCCGACCCCAGACCCCAAGCCCTGCCGGCCGCCTCCCCATTCTCCGGCCTGGCCAACGCCGTCCGGCTGCTCAACGCCGCGGCCACCGCGACCGACGCGCGCGCCAACCGGGAGCTGCGCGAGTCGGCCACAGCAGAGATCGGCGAGGCTATGGCCGAAGTGCTGCAACCGGTGACGCGCCGCCTCCGTGAGATCGCAGAGATGGATAATCCCACCGAGCAACGCGAGGCCATGGCCGCGCTGCAGACCGATCTACCAGGCTACCTCCGCCGCGCCGCCGGCGCCGACGCCGATCTCGCTGAGGCGTTCGAGCGCTTGCTCGGCAGCTCGTACCTCAACGGCATCGAGTCGGTCCCCCCTGCGACTCCAGCGGCCTGATCCCCCCACTCTCACCATGACGCATTCCCACGCCCACAGCCGTTCCCCACGCACGGGCAGGCGAGGCACGCCTCCGGTATTTCGCATCCCGACATTGATGGCCCGCCGATATCAACTGCGCCTCGCGAACTCCGATCCCGACGTCGGCGTGGTCGTCGCACTCCCCAACGCGTTGGCGCTGGATGATGACGGCTGGGCGATGTTGGCACCTTATGGGGACACGCGCATGCAGGGGACGCCCGAGAATCCGGACGCATTCCGCACGCGGTTCCCTGGGGTGCCGGTGGATGCCCAGGGCCGCGTCACCGTGGTGCAGCGCGTGGATCGTGACGCGGCGACCCGTCTCGCCAATGCGTTCAATTCTGTAGGTAGCCGGGTGCTGCGATTCTTCCGAGGGGCGCCGATCTACATCGGGCATCCTGATGTGCCGGGGATGCAGAGCCGCTACGCCAACGCGGAGGAACAGGGGCGCATCGCCAAGCTGGATGCTCGGGAGGGAGGACTCTACTGCCTGCCCGTCTTCAACGATCTGGGTGCTCGTCTCCTCGAGTCCTCCGGTAAGCTGGGATTCTCCGCCTACTGGAAGGGCGATCCGGACAGCGAGGAAGGCGGCAGCCTGATCTACAAGCCCGCGCGGTTCGTGTCCGCCGGTCTCACCCCCACTCCCAATCTGCCCGTCGAATTTCTCAACACCGCACCACAAATGGACCTGAAGAAACTCATCGCATTGCTCGCGGCCCTCAATGTCCCGAGCGTCACTCTGGCCAACGACGCCACCGAAGCCCAAGTGGCGGCTGCCATTACGGCCATTGGCGCACATCTCGCTGGCACCGCCAGCCTGGCCAACGAACGGACCTCGATCGCTTCGGAGCGCGACCAACTCCGCACCGACCTCGCGGCCGAGAGGAAGGCGCACCGCGTGGCGTTGCTCAATGCCGCCGTGGCTGAGGGCCGCATCCCGGAGGCCGACCGCCAGCTCTGGGATGGCCGGTTGACGACCGCCTTCGCCAATGAGTCCGCTGCGCTGGCGGCACTCGCGCCGCGATATAAGACCAAGGCGGTGGCCGACGGCGCCCGGAAGCCGACCGGCGCGGCACCCGACGCACACCAGGAGTTGATTGACCTGGCCAACTCTAAGATCGCCGCGAATCCGGAGCTCACCTGGGACTCCGCGTGGCGCCAGGCCTGCCGCGAAAAGCCGGCTCTCTTGGAGTCGCTGGAGAAGGCATCACCCCCGCCCACCCCCTGATCCTCAGCCAGGTCGCCGTTCTCACGTCATCATCCCCTACTTCGTATCTATGACATCCAGTGAAAAAGAAGAACTCCGGCGCGCCAAAATCGCGGTCGGACTGACCCCCGCCCAGGCCGACGCTGTGATCGCCGACCAGGAATCCTGGGATAAGGACCCGGAACACCCGGCCAATAAGAAGCCCGCAGCGGCCGCCGAGGCTGAGGGCGCGAAGGGTGAACCCAAGAAGCCCAAGGCGACCGCCTGATCCCGCCCCCGTTCTCCGTCATTTCGCATCCCTCATTTCTCATTCTCACCCCCCAATGATTCCCTCCCTCCTTCTCGTCACCGTGATGTTTGTGGCGGCGGTCTTGCTGTGCCTGGCCGCCATGCTCTGGCGGATCTCGCGCCCCGGCGGCCCGTCGCTTCATCTCGCCAACATCGCCGAGGGCACCCACGGCGGCGGCGCGTTCAGCAAAAAGGCCGATGCGGCCATCGCCCGATATCGGCTCTGCAAGTTCGGCAGCGATGCGGATCACGTCGTCTATGCGGGTGCCGGCGAGCAGGCGCTGTTCGTCGCGACCGATGAAGCGGGAGCTGCGGAGGATCTCATCGGCGTGCAGGCGCTCGCGCTCTCTGGCGGCACCGTGAAGATGGTGACCAACGGCGCAGGGGTGCTGGCGGCCGGCGATCTGCTGGTGGCGGCAGCCAACGGCAAGGTGGCCAAGAAGGCCGCCGGCGCGGGCAACTACTACGTCGTCGGAGTCGCCGCACAAGCGGCTGCTGCCACCGACGGCGACGAACTCGAAGTGATCCCCATCGGCAGCGTCTGGACCAACGCCTAAGCCGTCCCATCCGCCTCATTCGCCCTCACTCTCACGTCTGCATCCCTCACCACCTCATGCATCCTCAACTCGCCGCCACCCTCGCCGCAATCGCCTTCGCCAATGACGGTCTTGCGCGGGACACGGGCAATCTCCTGCCTGGGCAGATCGCCTTGGCCAACGACTCCCGATTCACCGAAGCCTACTTCAACCAGCCCCTGACCACGTATGCGGTCGGGGGATGGGACCGGCTGGACTTGACTGCGGAGCTGGAATTCTTCGCGCCCGCCGTCGTGGTGCCCCGCCGATTCACCTACGCCGAGGCCCTCAACCCCGAAGCCCTGTTGAGTGATGCCACCAATGACGACCTGCGGGCCATCGGCGGCGACTTCAAGCGGGTCGAATACAAGTCCACGAAGACCGAGGCCCGGACGGAGAACCGCGGGCTCACCATGCGTGTGGACATGGACGAAGTGGCCGACAAGGGCAACTGGCAGCAGCAATACACCACGCGGTTGCTCAATCGTCTCAAGCGCAACTCGCTGCGTCGTGCCATCGCGCTGCTCAGTGCAGCCGCCACCAATACCGCCCGTACGTGGGACACCAGCGCCGGCAAGGATCCCGACCAGGACGTCGCCGGCTCCCTCCTGACCGCCACCACCGCCTCGGGCGTGAAGCCTAATCGCGTGGGATTCGGCGACACCGCCTGGAGCAAGCGCATGCTCGCGCACCGTGCGCAGAACTCCGCCGGCGGCCACGCCAGTGCTGGCATGACTCCAGACCAGGTGGCTGGCTTCCTGGGTGTTGATCAGGTGCTGGTCTCCAAGAGCCGCTACCAGAGCGCAGCCGCCGCGAAGACCGAGATCGTCAATAACCTGGTGCTCTCGTTCATCGCGTACCCGGGCCTCGGCGCCGAGGACCCCAGCAACATCAAGCGCTTCACGAGCCCGACCGAGTCGGGCGGTCCTGTGCGCGTGTTCCTCCAGCAAGTCTCGGCGAAACTCTGGGACCTCACGGTCGAGCACTACGAGCTGATCAAGATCACCAGCACCCTCGGCATCCGGAAGGAGACCGTCAGCTAACCACTTTGGGTGGGGCCTCGCTCACCCCACCTGGTCGGCGGCGTCCGCGGGTCTCGGTTGTCAGACTCGCGGACGCTTGCCCCAGACCCGAGATTTCAGATCGCCCATCCCTATCCCCGCCGTGAGCTGGCTCCCCATCACCCTCGAGACCGTCCTCGCCTACTCCCGCGACGAGCGACTCGTCGAGGCGTGGGATGCCGACTCTGACGAGGAGCGGGACGCATGGTTCGGCGTCCAGCTGGGATCTACCATCGCGCAGATACGCGCCAAGTGCGCCGCCGGCGGGGCCAATGCCCTGGATCCCGACCCCGCCACGATTCCGCCAGAATTCACCGAACTGGCAGTCCTCCGACTTCTCATCGCGATCCTGAGCCGAATCGGCCCCACGGCCAGCTCCGGTGGGGAATCAGCCGATCCCCTCAGTCTGACGGCAGATCAGAGGACGCGACTCACCCAGCTCGAACGCGACCTGGATGCCGTAGCCAAAGGAGAGCTGAGCATTACCGCGCCCGACTCGGCCGGCGTCACCAGTTCAGGGGCCGGTGCCCAACTCGTCACCTCCGGCCCACGGATCGCCACCCGGCGCACCCTCAGCGGGATCTGACATTATGTGGTCCGTCTTCGGCATCATTTGGGGATCTGACGGCAATCCGGCCGGCGGAGTCCCGCTGCTCTTCCGGCCGGCGGAAGGGCGCCCCCGTCCGATGGTCATGGCGGTGGCGACGCGCACCGACGTCAAGGCGGCGACCGCGGCTGGCACTGGCTTCTTTTACGTCACGCTGACGCCCGGCAAACACTACTTCTGGGTCGGGGCAAGCCGACGGTGCGCCATCGTGGTACCGGACGAGCCCGGGGAGTACCTCCTGCAAGACCTCCTGGGCGTGGTGGGCATCCCGCCAGAGATGCCGGTCAATTTCCGGCTGCACAACGGCGTCCGGCAGATTCTCAACTCCACCACCGGCGGCTGGCATACCATCGCGGTCATCGGTGCCCCGCAGGAACTGCGGTGGGGATTCGCGGCGGCAGGCGACGCCGATCCCGACACCCCTCCAAATTTCCGATATCGGGCGGGCATGGTTGAGCTGGCCCACTATGACCTGGGCACCTGGCATGCACCGATTCTGCAATCCGGCTCCCTCTACGTTGCGCCAAACATGCAGACCCCAGTCGCCAACGACCGTGTGATCGGCGGCCTCTGGCAGCTGCGTGACCTCACCAGCGGGGCCTACCGAAGCTGGTGGATTTCCGGAGCGGCAGGCGAAGAGATCGTGCAATTCGGCCCCGAGACCCCATGAAGAAGATCCTCGCAATTCTGTTGTGCATCGCGGCACTCGTCCGCACCGCCGCGCAAATTTTCACGCCCGACTTCGGCGTCCTCACAGTCTTCCCCGACGGGAGCCTGCGCGCACCAGCCGGGTTCTTCCCCGCCAACTCAAATCGTATTTTCGCGGTCATCGGAATCACAAATCTCCCAGACGTGCTGGCGACGAAAGCGCCGCTGACCAACGCCTTCCTCGTCAGCCCGTTCGCGACCAATCTCACGCTGCTCGGAGACACTATGGTCGCGCCTGGGGATCAGATCGTGATCCCGTCCGGCGCCTTCCTGGTCGGGCAACCTGGCTCCCTCCTGTCCGTGGATCGCCTGACGATCATCGGGCACCCCACCAATGCGACCCAAGCCGGCGCGATCCAGAAGGGGTACGTAGATCAGCAATCCACGGCCATCGTGGATAACCTGGATGGGATGCTCAACCTGACCGTGGCCACCTGGCTCAACCGCTTCGTGATCATACGGCAGAATACCGGCTCAGATGGGGCGCGTGGCCTATGGTTCTGGGACCACCAATCCACCGATCCGCCCGGCGCCACGACCAAGAAGTCCAACACGCTGCCCTCAGAGTTCCCCGGCCGCTTCCTGAAGTTCTGACCCCATGCACCCGATCCGCCTCATCCTCCTGCTCAGTGCCGCCGCGGGGCTGGCATGGAACGCCACAGGCCAAACGCAGAACCTGCCCCGGATTGTCCCCACCGTCGCCGATCTGCTGGCCCTGGATCCAGCACTCTACGCCGCCAGTACGCCCGCCGGGACCAATTATCAGGCCTACGTGTGGACTACAGGCGACACGGTGCCCGGAGAGGGCTACCGGCTGTGGCGCCTGGCCCTGAGCAGCTCCGCCGCCACCAACACGGTCGCCGCGGGTGGCCCACTGGCCGTGCCCTACGGCGCTCCGACCGGCCGGTGGATTCAGGTGCTCGACGCGAACGAAGGTGGCGGCGGGGGCGAATTTCCCCCACTGACTGCCAACCGGGCCGTGATCACTGACGGCAGTGGCGCCCCTGCGGCATCCCCTGTCACAGCCACAGAGCTGGGTCGCCTGACGGGTGTTCCGGACAACCTCACGACGCTCCTCTCCGGCAAGCAGGCCACGATCACCGGATCGGCAACGACCATCGACACCGAGACATTGCCCGCGGGACGCGCCGTCATCACGGACGGGAGCGGCGGGATTGCGGCGGCCACTGTCACTGCGACAGAGATCGGTCGCCTGACGGGCGTATCGGACAACCTCACGACGCTCCTGGCCGGCAAGCAGGCCACGATCACCGGATCGGCGACCACCATCGACTCCGAGACATTGCCCGCAGGCCGGGCTGTCATCACGGACGGCAGCGGCGGGGTTGCCGCTTCCAGTATCACCGCCACAGAAATCGGTCGTCTGACGGGCGTGTCGGACAACCTCACGACGCTCCTCGCCGGCAAGCAGGCCACGATCACCGGCGCTGCCAGCACCATCACCTCCGCCAATCTCACCGCCGCTCGCGTCATGGTCACGGACGGAAGCGGCAAGGCGTCCGTTTCGTCGGTCGCCGCCAGCGCGTTGCTCGATATAGGCGGGACCAACGCCGGCCCAGATCTACCGTGGGTCTCTATCGTGGACTATGGGGCGACTCCGGACGATGGCACGGCGGACACCGCCGCCTTCGTAGCCGCAATGACCAACGCGGCCGCCGGGAAGAAGCAATTATTCGTCCCGCCCGGCAGGTACCTGCTCGACATCAACACCATTCAGCTGCCGGATGACTTTGACCTCAAGGGGACCCCCAGAAGCGTCCTCGCTCCGGTGCAGTATCCCACCGGCAACTACGACGCCCAAGAGCGAGTCAACCACCTGCTCGCGCTCGGCAACAATTCGCGCATCTCGGGCGGACTCGTCATTGATGGCCGATCTAATGACGGCACGTTTACCCAGGCGCCAGCCAACCGGTTCGCGATGCTCAAGGTGCGGATGAAGACCAACGTGGTCTTCGAAGACCTCGTGTTCAAGGGCACCTACGATCGCACGGTCTATCTGCGGGAGAGCACGAACGTCGTACTCGCGAGATGTCAGTGGAACAACGCGGTGGAAGGATATGCGTTCTACAACAGCGGCATCATCACGGTGGACGGCGACCGCCACTTCAACCTGATGATGACCAACTCGAACGGGGGGGCGTACTGCACCGTACAGGCGTGCTCTTACGTGAAGGTGAATGGATCCCACTTCATCAACCTGGTCTCCCACACGCGGACCAGCACGGATTTCGCGGCCGTTTACAACGAGTTCGGCTGCATCAACAGTACCTTTGAGAATCTGACATTCGACGGTATCTCTCCGTCCACGACTCACTCCCCAATCGGATTCCTGTTGGATGGAGGTGTCAACAATCGGTTGGTCGGCGCGAAGTTTCGCGGTTACGCGACACAGAACGCTCAAGGCGCGAATGTCGAGGGCGAGGCTGATTATTGGATTGATAAGTGCGTATTCGATGGCAGTCATCCAACCAAAGGCGCCGTCAACAATGGGTCCACCGCCATCTATCTGACGGAATGGCCAATTCGAACGTTGGATGCCACTGAACTCGGCGAGCGCTACCAGGACTCAGGCCACCAGCTGCGCGGCCGCGGGCTTTCTGCTCGGGGCAAGATCACGGGCTGCAAGATTTACGGGTACCACACCGGAATATCCGGTGCATTCTCGGAGACGGTCATCTCCGATAACGAGATCTTTGCTACGTCTTTCGCCGCGATCCGGCTTCTGCCAGCGCTGTCCTATGGGTATGGATTCGGCGCCTACCCGATCCAGCACCGCATCTGGCAAAACACGATCCGGGACAACAAGATCTTCGCGAACCTGCAGCATGGCATCGTCCTCAGTGGTGGCGACTTCACCACGATTACGGGCAACCATTTCTGGGACAACAACAACACGGGATCCGCGTTCGATGTGACCACCCACTGGTTCAACACTGGCTCAACCGGCACGGTGACGGGGCAGACCAATTTCGTTCACGGCCTATCCGTGGCTGCCAATGCGATGATAGGAATGATCGCCTATTGGCCCGACCGCAATGTGAGTGGAGTCATCCTGACCAACACCACGACGACATTTACGCTGACCGGACCGACTAGCGCGACGATCAACGCGGGTGATGCCTTCGTCATCAACTACGGGAACGTTGGTCGAACCATCCTTCGCGGGAATTTTTTCTACAACACATCAGACGTTTGGGGCGTCACGAACCAATCAAGCCTGGATCCCACGCAGAACATCTCCGTGGCCGGCACGCCGTTCTCGTTCGCATCTGCGGGCATGGGCATGCTCACCCCGGGCCGCCAAGTGGAGCTGCAGGGCGTGCTGGTCGGTGGCGGCAACCTGCGCGCGGTCATCCGTAATGTATCGGAGGGTAATCCTGACATTGTGTGGGCGGTGGCCACCAGTCCGACCACCGGCACGTTTGAGACTGCGACCAATGGGGTCACGATCCATCAAGGCACGGGGCTCATGACCTGGGTGGACAATCCCGGCGGGTACAATGCACCCGGCCGCCTGACGGTCACCGGCAACGGCACTGAGTTCACGCGAGAGATTGACGGGAACTACTTTGGTCAGATCGGTTCGGCGCCTTGGAACCAGTTCACCATGACCGGGCGGGCGATCAACTGGGATACGAATGTGTACGTCGTACGGCCCTACACCATCGGGTCGAATTTGGTCAGCCAGCCGTGGAAGTACTCCAAGTTTTCCCTCGTATTCCCGGCCACAACCGGTCCAGCCATTCGGTGGCAGCAAACCGGAGGCACCCTCGACTTGGGGGACAACTGGGTGGTCAACAAGAACCTCGGGAGTTCGACCTTTGGGCCGAGCGTGTCTGTCTCCGCCGCCACGAACTTCCTGTGGACCCTCCGTAGTACCAGCGGCGCGCTGAATTCGGCCAACCCCAAGATCGCATTCGGCGCAAACAACATCGAGGCCAATACCAGCCAGACGGTCATCACGAATTTCAACGGCAGCATGGACGGCATGTCGCCGGTGCGCTGGGTGGCGACGAGCACGAACACGTGGCTGAGTTTCACGAACGCCAACTCGTCCCTGTCGTCCTCCACTGTCTATACGAGCGACGTCCAGCTCCTCCCAGGTGATGCAGTCGAAATGTTTTGGACTCGGAATTGGCCGGCCACCACCGGGCGCTGGAACGTACAAGTCTTCAAGAAGTGATATGAAGATCGGCATCACCCTCGCGCTCCTTGCGGCCATCGTCTGCCGAGCGGCCGAGCCTGTCGCGTTCGACGCGGACGCGTTGGCCAGCGGCATCGCTCAGGCAATCCATGCCGCCAAGCGTCCGCTGCCCGCGAGCGCCCCGCCGGCCCGGCAGACCTTCGTTGCGTATCCGCCCGCCCTCTATGCACCCGATACGTACACCAGCTTCACGGTCGGGCTGACCCGTGGGGGATTCCGCCTGGCGAAGTCGGGCACTGATCTCAGATTCCACGTCACCGGTCGGAGCCGACCTGCCGGTATTGGGGGGCCCGGCCAACTCGCGGAGCTGCCCGGCAGCGCGTACGAGGTAGTACTGAACTTCGAGATCTACTCGTCGGAGGCGCGCACGAGTAAGATCTCCGGCCCCCACCAGGTGCGGTGGAACGGCAAGCGGCTGCTCACAGTGCAGGCCGGCACCGACTACGCCTCCGATCCGTGGGTAGGCCCCTATGTGGATGGGCAATGGTGCGAATACTGGTCGGTGGTCTCGCGGCTGCCCTCGGTCGGGAAGACCCTCGCAGGCGAGCCCGGCCAGCTCGCAACCATCGCACCGTCATGGCCTCGCACCGAGGGAGTCGGCGGGTGGTCGGGCGTCTATGGGATCTATGGGACGAAGTTCACTTCGGCTACCGACATCGCGAGCCTGGAGCCATGGGTAGCGGCTATGGACGCGGGAAGCTTCGCCCCGCCGGGGGCGTCGAGCTGGGCGAATGTGGGCGGCTTTTCGCCCATAGCTGTGACCGGAACAACCACCGGCGGCGGCCGCAAGGCGTTCATCATCGCCAGCGATTCGCTGGAGCGATCCCATGATTTCCCACACCGGAGCCGGGTCCAGTCGGGCGCGGGCTATTTCTACAGCGCCAACGGAGGCCAGCACGGCGCGATGTCGTGGGCCCTGTCCGGCAGCAAAGTCTCCGACCTGCTGACGCCGGCGCTCGTCAGCGGGCGTTGGCCCTATACCCGGTTTGCCGACGGCGTCCTCGTTGGTCTGGGGTCAAACGACCTGAAGGACGGAACGGTGGAGCAGCTCGAAGCCAACCTGCGCTCGCTGATCGCGGCCTTCAGAGCGGCGGGCATACATTATTTTGCGGTCGAGACCATTTTGGCGCGCTGGGCGTCGAACGATGGTTATCGCACATTCTCTGGGCAACTCCCGGCATTGCCGGGATTCAATGAGAGGGCCGCGGCGTGGAACGCCCGACTGCCTGGGCTCCTCGCCGAGGGCCTGATTCACCGCGTCATTGATCGGCGCCCTTGGGTCCAGGACGAGAGCCAAGGATGGAAATGGAAGCTGCCAGCGCTCGCCGGCTCGTACGGAGCCACTGCCGGCTCCTCGGGGGGGACCGTCAAGCTGTCCGGCATCACGCTGGAGGCCGATATCCACGCCGGCCGCCGTGGGTATTTCCCGCCATCCTATGTGCCATGGTTCTGTTTCGGCAACTCTGTCGCTGGTGGAACGCCGCAATTGAACCTGCAACTCCCCGGGGGTTATCAGCCGGGCGACATCCCGGCCGGAACACCGGTCGAGATCTGGGATGAGGTCACCGACGACGGCGTCCACCAGGGCCCCTATGGCCACTACCTGATGTCGCAAGCGTACCCCATGCAGGCCCTGGCTGAGTAATCCATGCTCTCCGAACCCAAGCCATTCGAGGAGGCCGTCGCCGCGCTCCGCGGGCGCCGCCGCCTGCCTACGGCGCTCGGGCACGCAGAGCTGTCGAGGATCGGCCCCGCCCTCAGGCGTCGCGCCCTGATCCTCGCGCGAGTCGCTCAGGTGGAAATTCTCGACAAGGTGGACCGCTCGATGCAGCGCCTGGTCTCCGGGGCCAGTACCGGCGCCGGCGATTACACCAACCCCGCCACCATCCGCGCCGAGCTAAAGCAGTTGCTGGCCGAGATAGACTACCAGCCGGAGCCCGACCGCGTCGGCACGATCTCCGACCTGCGCACGGACCAGCGGCTCAACCTCATCATTGATACGGAGAGCAAACTGGCCGCAGGGCGCGGGCAGTACGCCCAGGCGACTGATCCCGACAGCCTCGCGGTTTTCCCCTGCCAAGAGCTGATTCGGGTGGAGAGCCGCGAGGTCCCTCGCGGCTACGAAAGGCGCAAGGGTCAGATCATCGCGCGCGAGCCGGACTACTGGCCGAAACGCTGGCAGGCAGCAGGCGGACAGATGCACGACGGCCGAATGATTGCCCGGGTGGACGATCCCGTGTGGGCCAAACTCTCGCGATTTGGCTTGCCTCATCCGCCATTCGATTTCAACAGCGGCATGGGAATCCAACTAGTCAGGCGCTCGGAGGCCATTCGCCTTGGCGTCATTCAGAAGGGTGATGTCGTGGTGGCCAGCCCGGCGGAATCGGCCGACGCTATTGCATCGGCGCCAGCCCCCGCAGTCGGGACCCAGTTTTTGTCCGCCTTGGAGCAGGTCGGATTCACGTTGCGGGAGGGCCTGCTCACACTGGCCTGATCATCAGTTCGCGGCGCACGGGACCAAAGTTCGGCAGAAGGATACGAAGCCGGGGAACAATGAGGGCCGCCGCCGTCATCGCGAACGACACCGCCAGTCCGGCGGTCAAACAGCTGCGATTCCAGGCCCATGGGCGCCGGGCTTTCGCCGCCATGGGGGCCTCCGTCGCGGAGAGCATTCGGCGGCATCTTGTGCAGCGCGATCTGATCCCCAATCAGCTAGGCGGAAGGAGGACCCACTTCTTTTCCTCGGCAGCGCGGCAAACCTTTTGGGTTGCCCGTGAAGACGAGGCTGAAGTGTCAATTGCCAAAGACGGCATCCGCCAGCGGCTGCTCGGCGGCATCATCCGACCAGTCCGGAAGAAGGCGTTGACCATCCCCGTCTCACCGGAGGCGTATGGTCGCCGCGCCTCGGAGTTTGGCTCGGAGTTGCGCTTGGTGAAACTCTCTGGCGGTGCCGATGGGCAAACTGCGGGCCTGCTCGTGCTAGGCGAGGGCCCGCACGCGCCTGCGATGTATGTCCTGCGCACGCAGGTGCATCAAGCGCCCGACCCGTCGGTGCTCCCTGCGGATGCGGACCTGAAGGCCGCCGCGGTGGCCGGACTAGAGGAACTGCGACTGGCTGAGATGCCATGAGCCCACTCGACGCTCCATCCAGCTTGCTCGCGAGTCTCCGCGCTGCCGTGGTGGATCGTTTGATGACGGCCGACCACTTTGGTCCGCCGCACGCTGTGCCCGTCGTTGATGGGGGCCGGGCCGACATCGCCAAAGCAGTGGATCACGCCCTCAAGATGCGCACGGCGGGCCTCTGCATCGTAGTCACAGTGCCGCGCGTGGACCCGGGCGATCAGGGAGAGCAGCATGTGAGCGCGACGATCTCGCTCATGCTCTACGAGCGGCCAGCCGTCAATTGGTCGGAGAAGGGACGCCGGCTGGCCGTAGAGGATGCCGCGGAGGCATGCCTGGTCCGCTTAGGCTGGGCAGATGAGACGCCAGGCTGGTCACCGTCCGCACAGTGGACCCGCTTCGTATTTGGGGGCTTCAGGCTCGTCTTGGCGTCCACCGATGTGGTCGCCATGGAATGCACCTTCGCCACCGACACAATTCTCCAGATCACTGAAACCGGATCCTAATCCCCATGGCCTCCAAACTCATCGGCACAGCGGTCGTCTTCGCGATGGACGGACGAACCGTAGCTTTCGCCGGCGTCGCGACCACCCAAAACGAACCGTCCGCAATGAATCTCCGCGACGCCTTTGACAAGGTGGACATTCGAGGGCGCGACAATCGCACCATCGCTCGCGGCGCATCCAATCGCCGCCATACTGTCACCGTGGATATCCTCTTCAAGGATGAGGCCGCGAACGCCACTCGAGCCACAGCGGACGGAGTCGCCAAGCTACCAGGACCGTTCGGCACAGTGACCCTCGCGGGATTCAACAACACTCTCCTGGACGGCGACTGGAACTACGAGGAGGGCACTATCGCCGACAGCTCTGGCGCAGAGCGCAAGGCAACCTTGACTCTCGTTCGGATGGAAAAGGCCGATGGCTCATTGGCAGCAATGACTCCGGTCGCCTGATCTCCCAATGTACTCGCGTGCAGTCTTTGCTGAACGATGGAGGTGCGCCGGCGTGCCGCTGGCGCGCCACACCCTCGGGCACGCGTTGATCCTCCAGCGGATCGGCAGTCCCCTTGCCGGGCGCCCCGGGATGCCCCGGCCCGTTGTGGGAGTGGGAGACATCGCACAAGCAATGCAGGTCTGCTCGGGGCCGTGGGAGAGAACGCACGCACGCCTCGACACCTTCCGGGAGTGGCTCTGGATGCACTGGGCCGCTCTCATGATCAGACGACAAGGGCCACAGCAAGCGGCGGCAGACATATGGGCGTATCTAGCCGACGCCTGGCCTACGATCCGCTGGTGGAACCCAGAGGGCTCACGGCCGCGGTCGCTGGGAGCGGAGCTGCTCCACATCTTGCTCATGAGGCAGCGAGAATTCGGGTTGTCCTTGAGGGCGGCGCTTTCGGTCCCGCTGGCTGTCGCGCATTGGGATGCCGCCGCGGTCGCTGAGCGCGAAGGGGGGGTGACTATCCGCAGGGCCAGCGATGACAGGCTGCTCACTGAATACGACCACCTGATCGCAGCCGGCGCTTTGCCCCTGCCGGGCACAATCGTCAACCGTCGCAACTGAACTATGGCAGAAAAGGATCTAAAAGTCAGGATCACAGGGGATGCCAGCCAGCTGGGAGGGGAGTCCAAGAAAGCAGTGGATGCCCTCAACGCAGTAAAGGGGGCGGCAATGTCAATGCTGGTCGGCTTCACTGGCGGGCTTTTAGGGGGCGGAATCGCGGGAAGCATTAAAGCAGTTGTATCTGTCATCAGTGATAAGATTCGGGAGACGCGCGAACTGATTCAAGAGGCGGACAAGCTGGACATATCCACGGGCGCGCTGAAAGGCGCGCGGCGCGCTGAGCGCACGCTCAACCTCGACGGCACATTCGTCGCCGCCATGGAAGCGCTTCGGCAGGGCCGGTCTGACGCAATGCGTGGCGAGCCGAACGCCGTGGCTGCATTCAAGCGGCTCGAAATCTCCCTGGCGGAGATTGAGAAGCTCGCGCCCGACAAGCTGTTCGCCCGCGTGGCGGACGTCTTCAAGGGCCGCACCGCTCCGATGGACAAGCGCCAGGCGCTGGCGATGCTGGTCGGAAAATCCGCGGCGGATGATTTGACCCCCTATTTCGCGGGCGGTGGGGAGTCCGATATTCGACGGCGGTTCGGGATGGACCCGCAATTGCGCCTGAATTTTTCCGACCTTCGGGCGATGTCTCGGCTACTCAGTGACCCAAAGGAGCGGCAGCGATACCGCATGGAAATGGAGCCCCTGTCCATGTACGGAGTGGGAGACGAAGAGAAGGCCAACCGCATTGCCAGAGAGAATGAGCAGCGGGCGCTCGCGGTGAAGCGGGCCAGTCTATCGATCGAGGAACAGATCGCGGCCGTGACGAAGCAGCGCGCCGCCCTCGAAAAGGCGGCGGCGGAGGAGGCCAATATCGTCAAGAAGAGACAGTTGGAAGGTGACGTGATCGGCATGGACGCGGAGCTTGTGCGGCTAAAGCAAGAGGCTGAACGCCGCGCCAAACCAGTGGCGCGGCTTGATGAGGTGCGCATTCCTGCTGACGAGTTTGCCCAGCGGGGGATTTTCATTGGAGGCACTCAACGGGTGCCGGGGCTCCTTCAGAGCCAACTCGTCGCACAGCAGGCCATCGAGCGCGTATTGCGCGACATGTCGCGGGACAACGAAAGGAACTGGGGATGAGCGAGAAATGGATCAGCCACGACGGACAGGCTCCCATAGCCGAACGGGAGGCCCTGCCCGCCTATGACCCGGTGTCTGGCGACTCCGCGCAGCGTCGCTGGGAGGGATCTCGGGAACAGATCCGGGCGATGTTCTTTCAGCTGCGGGCCCAGGGGATCAGATGTCGTATGACAGAGGGTTCCGGGGAGATGAGCTATCTCCTCACGGCGGATTTCGGTGGTGTGCTGAACCCCAGCACGGGCGAGATCGACCCCACAGCGACCACGATCGTCACCGAGTGGACCAGCGACCCGGCCACCTTTAGCAAAAGTATCTGGGAGTTGCCGGTAGTGGTGAGGGAGTTCGACAAGTTGGGCGACGACGACCTCGGCCTCGGGAATGCTCGGAAGCTGCGCAACTACATTGACGCGCTCAACCGGGGCGAAACGACGATTCCAGATCCCTCGGACGAGAAGGGGCTAAAGACTCTGCAACTCTCGACTGCGATCGTGTTGGCTTTGGTGGCGCAATTGGGCATGTCCACCACGGTCTTCCGGTTGCTCCTCAAAGACCTCGCACGCGGTGTCACCTCCTGGTCGCCCGCGGCCTGGACGCTTCGCCGCACTCGGCGCATCCCCGCTTCAGTCAGTTTTGTGGAGTCGAGTGCCAACGTGGGCCGCATGCTCACCTACGGAGCACTCCTCTCGGAGGGCTTCCACCTAGCTGCGCTTCGCACCGAGGTGCCCACGGCGGGCTTCTGGCACAAGCAGCACCCTGTGGACCGACCATTGGGGGATGGGACCCGCGAGGTGGTCACCGAGTATTGGTGGGCGGAAGCGTACTCCACGTTCATCTACGGGCTGCCGGTATGACTCCGACTACGATTATCAACGGCCAAGGGCGGTATCCGCGAGCCATCCGAGAATTGCAACGGGCTGTGGCGCGGGTCCGGCCGGGATTCGTCCCAGGCGCCCTCGTCTCCGACACCCCGAGGGGAATCCTCATTGCCCCTGATCCGAGTGAGCAGACCGGCCCCCGCCGCCGTATCCTTGCGTCTTCCGTGCCCCGATGGGGCTGAACCTCCACTATCATGGCTAACGAACTCTCAGTATTCGCCCGTCTCAGCATCAGCAAAACCGGATTCGTCTCCGGATCGGGAGACGTGAACCTCTCCCTAGATTCTGCCGATCCGGACGCCATCGTCATCACCCAAGACCTGGCGGCGGACACCGTGGAGGCGCTCGACGTCGGCGACGTGGAGCTGCCCTGCGGCAAGCTACTGGTGAAGATGATCACTCCGGCGGCCGGCGGGGAAATCCAGATCTCCCTGCAGTCCGGCGGCACCTTCGACGCCAACCGCTTCGCAAGCCTGAGCAAACAGGGCGACTTCGCGGTATGGACCCCGAAGCTGGGGACCGCCATCTACGTGAAGAGCATTGGCGCGGCCGGACGCATCCAAGTCGTCGCCGGCTGATCACGGTCCATGGGCGAAGTGTTCACCCAGGCCCTGCTCGTCGAGCCCGGGGAGGAAGTGAAATCGCGGCACATGGCCTCGATGGCCGCCGCGATCAACAGTCGTCTCCTCAGCGGCGTGGGCGACGGCATGCTGCGCGTTGCCTTTTACTGGTTCGGCGGATGTTTCCGCCAGATCCGGAACCCCGACGCCTCGTTCAACCTGTATCCAGCGCAGGCGGAGTTCTTCCACTTCTATCAGATGCTGAACCCCAAGGACGCTCAATGGCCGGAATCCGGCCCCGGCGATCCGGAGGGCACGAACGTCGCCAATCCCATGGTGGCCTACCTGCAGGGCAGTGAGGCTCTCGGGATGGAGAGTGAGCGGCTACGCCTGGCTTACATGCCCACAGGATTCCTTGATGACGCGCCGCTCACGGCCTGGCGGCTGTGGAGGCTCGGCGCCGCGCAGGCGGGGGCCTATGACATGAGTACCGGGCAGTTGGCCAGTCCGGCGTTTGAGGTCGCGAGGAGCTATGCATGGGTGCGCAGCTCTCTGCTCAGCCCGCATGGCAATGCGTTCGGGGGGTGGATTCCGCACCCCGAGTACCATGGTCTCTGCTCTGATGATCTCACGCCGAACCTCGATGTCTTTTTTACGAACCTGACGACGGGGCAGATCCGCCACTTTGGGACATGTCCGTCGTCACCGAGTGCAATCGCTGGCATCGGCTATGCGCCGTTTGCCTACTACGTGTGGCTCTACAGTGGTGCGCTCGTGTATCTACCCAAGTCTCAGTGGATGGAGGGACCCTACCAACAGGAACCCCAACTCCAGAAGACCCAGAGCCAGGTGCTTGGGCGGGTCCTCAACGCGTTCGCAAGCGAAGTCCGCGGCACCGAGGAGCAGCGCGCGGAATCGTGGATGGGGGAGGCCTTCGGCCTGCAGGAGTTCAGCGAGCGGCAGTATGCGCTGGCGCCCCAAGCTGGTATCGGGGTGAGCGACACAGACGTGGTACCGGTCTATGCCACATGGCGCGTCGGAGGCAGCGCCGGCCCAGGCGCCAGGCTTCCGCTCGTCAACGGCTCTGCCTCCATCCGGCCGGGCAACGTCTGCCATGGATGGGCGGTGATCGCCGACGGGCTGCAGGCTCCTGCCACCCTCAGTCTGCGGCTCGATGGCGCGGAGGTCAGCCGGATCCGCCTCGACCCTGCCGATGGCCACGCCGAGGGCATCGCCATCCTGCCCGCGGCGGCCGGTCCGGGCCACCTGACCGTCGAGGCAGCGAGTCTGGTCACACTCGAGCCAGGCGGAGGCATTCACGTCGAGGCGAGCGAGCGGCTCGCCTACAAGCCGGAGCTGCACGATTGGGCCATGGTGACCCGACTGGCCACCTACGACGGCAGCTCCGACCGGACCGACGGCCTCGGGCACGAGACGATGGAGGCCCGCAAGATTAGCGACACTCTCTTCGAATACGGATTGGTGCTCCCGCTCGTCTCGGGCGAGGCGCTGGGGCCCGCGATCGGCGAGCCCCCGATCAACATCAACGCTGTCTTCGACGCCGCACGGCGCTTCTCACAGCACGTGCGGATCATCCCTCGGTGGAATCTCCTCGGCTACGAGGTCAGCGGCGGCAAGAGCATCCTGTACCTTGACCGGTACGCTCGCGGGATGAGTGGCAGTGTGCCTATAGACTTGCTCCAGGGGATCGCCCCGGCGCGGCTCCCCGTTCCCTCAGGCCACATCGTCTGGGGGCGGAGTTACAAGGTCACAGGCGGCCGCATCGAGTACGCCGGCCGAGAGATTCGTGCGGGCCAAGAGTTCGTGGGCGCCGAGGGCGAGCCCGAATACGAATCCTTCGGGGGCATCGTGAGCGAGGTGGACGGCATCCGGCGCACCGCCGAGCCCCAGGGATTCAGCAACCGCTGGTGTCTGCACGCGACGCTCAAACCCTACAACGGAGCCGACGCCAGCATCTGGAAGCCCGAGGCGTTCGGGGACCAGGTCACTCCATTCTTGGACCGCTGCCACGTGGACAGCCCGGAGATCCAGGTGGACCCAGTGCTGAAGGATCACTTCACCTTTGGTCAGGCGACGATTGCCGGCACGGAGAGCTTGAGTGGCCAGCGCTATGTGCGCATTGGGCCAAACTCCTTCCATTTCACGCATGCGAACCGGCGCAATTGCGCGGAAGGGGACACGGACTGCGAGACCGAACGCGGGCACTTCTATCGCTCGTGCCGCATCTACGAGCCCCCGGTGGAGATCGAGTCCACCGAGGTGGTGATCCGCGCCGGCGCCGAGCAGATCAAGGTGACCCTCAAGGGGCGCTTGCATCACTGCGAGGGCATCGCCCCGGGCGCGATCAGCGACGACATCGAGGATTGGGACATTGACGCGCTCCGCAACACCGAGCCTTACCGCAGCGTGGAGAATGGCCTGCGCGAGTATCTCTGGTACCAGGCCAGCGGCATCAATGCCTCGAGGAAAATTGGGGACTGGGCTCTCAACTCCGGATTGGCCTTCGATCTGGATGTCCCCTACGGCTCGGTGCTGCCCACCCTCTTCCTGGTGCAACTCATCCCGGAGCCCTTCCTCGACGACAATGACGACCAGGATGAGCATGACTCGCCGCTGTACCACGATCAGCTCCGCCAGGCAGAGCTGTACCTCCGGGCCATGTGCGAAGGGTACGTGGACGGGGTGACCACCAGCTCGTTGGCCTGTGCCTCATTGACGACCGGCGTCTTCGACTTCACCTACGAGAATCTGATGTACGCGGCTGCGGGCAATCGCTGGATCCCGTGGCAGCCAGCGAGTCTGCGTCCCGACAATCCTCAGGGCTTCGGGCCCGTGCCCAACACCGACCTGTCGGCCGAGATCTGGAACACCATGGCCCGCGCCGTGAACCTGCTCACTGACGCCCGCGTGTATCTCCCCGCCGAGCTGCAGTCGCGTACCCACCAAGGATTCGCCGAAGATGCCGTGTCGGCCGTGGATGCTTGCGGCGAACCCATCCCATGCGGGGTCGGTGGCAGCTACTTCGCTACCGGCTGGTCGGGGCTCCAGGCTCCGACCAGCGGGATCACCTCCGACTGGTTCCCAGGCTTGGGCGCCGGCGGGGCCAACCGCGCTTATGGCATGCTCGGGGGCTCGACCAATGCCGAGGCGTGTTCCGATGGAGGCGGCGGCACCCGGTGGCGCGTTGGCGCCAGCGCCACCGACATCGAATTCCGCTGGGCGCCATTGGATCCCGATGCGGTCCACGCACTGCCGCCAGGGATCCGCGGCTACCTCGACACCGACGCCGTGGTGGCGATGCGGCTCGACTACTCCGTCACGGTCTCGGCCCTTGCGTACACCAGCGGGCCCCTGGGGCCTGATCCGGTGTACACTGTGGCCGGGTTCTGCGGGTCGCCCACGGGCGCCTATGCATGGTGGTCTCTCCAAGAGACTACCCGCTCCGAATGCGTGATGGCCCGCCACCGAATCAGCTCTCCGCCACCTCCGGAAGGGGCCACAGGCTACGCCTATGTCCCGCCTGGGGGCATTGGCTCGGCCGGCAGCGCCGGCGGCGGGTCCAGCGTCGGCGTCACCGTCATCGAGGACGGCACATCGGTCATCCGCATCCCCTCCGTGCCTTACGGCGGGCCCTGACGTGAGCCGCATCCCCTACACCCCCGCCTACGCCAGCCCTGGCCGATCCCCCGGCCCCCGCGTCCTGGTCCGGCCAGGGCTGGCGGCACAGCCCCCCGCGACCCGGCGGCGGCTCATCCCGATCGGCCGCCGCCCAACCGAAGCCCAATGCCGGGCCTGCGAATGGCTCCAGACCGGGGATTTCGGGGGCGGGACGGAAGGCCGCTGCTGTCACCCGCACGGCGTCTGCACCCGGTCCGCAGCCCGCCTGCAGCCCTGGGCCCGGATGCCGTTTTGCCCTGCCGGGGTGGCGGAGGCGCCGGGGCAGACATTCACCTAACCTCTGCGGATGTTTACCCGACCTCGCGCGCTTTTACAGTTCTGGCCCATTGATCGCATGCGACATCCCCGATGGAAGGCCCCGCCAGAACTGCCCGCCGGCTATTACCACTGCCTCTCCCGCGTCGTGGACCGTCAGTTCCACTTCCAGGACCGCGAACGCGAG
>Ga0268299_1001268_pt1 | contig 48267 bp, 48 predicted proteins | sample NOBtaG_FD_193484 | JGI IMG/M metagenome (GOLD analysis project Ga0268299, IMG submission 193484) | Activated sludge microbial communities from bioreactor in Nijmegen, Gelderland, Netherland - NOB reactor | ecosystem: Engineered > Bioreactor > Aerobic > Activated sludge | place: Netherlands... | reverse complement strand
CGTCGCGCCATGCCACGTGCCTCCATCCGCACCCTCCTTCGGCCCCGCACCATGCAGGGCTGGAGGGTAAGATTTACAAATGGCGCAACGATCTGTCCCAGAGTAAGATTTTACACGGCGCAATACGCCGTCTTGACAGGATACCGAGCCCTCTTTATGCTGAATTGGTACGATTTTGGTCTCATGCGGTGCACATACTTACAGAGGAGGCGTTTCATGCAAACTGCGAAGTGGCGGGGAGTCGTGGTGGCCGGAGTCATGATGGCCCTGGTCGGCGCGCCGATGGTGTCCAGTGTGGCCTTCGCGGCAGGAAATAAGCATCAGGCCGAAGCCGTGGAGCACGCGAAGGAAGCGGTGGCGCACGGCAAGCAGGGCCATGCGGATGCGTTGGTGAAGCATGCGGAAGCAGCATTGAAGCATGCCGAAGGCGCAATGGCTGAAACCAAGAACCCACATGTCGGTGAAGCCATCAAGGGCCTGAAAGACGGGATCGAACACGGCAAGGCGGGTCATGCGGATGTGGCGACCAAGGCGGTCGAGAACGCGCTACCCCATTTGTCGGAAGGTATGTAAGCGGTTCTTGCGCGTCCGGCACGGGTGCGATAAAACGGGCAGGGGCATCCCTGCCCGTTTTTGTTTGTGCGGAAAGGCACGCTCATGCGTATCGGCTATCTACAATTTGCTCCGACCTTCGGCAACATTGCGCGCAATCTCGAAGCGGTGATGGCTCATCTTGAGCGCGTCGAGGCCGACTTGCTCGTCTTGCCGGAACTGTTCGCCACCGGCTACCAGTTTGTCTCGCAGGCCGAAGTGATGGACCTGGCCGAGCCGGTGCCTGACGGGCAGACCACGAGGAGGCTGGCGGAGATTGCCGCCCGTCGCGGGATGACGATCGTGGCTGGATTGGCGGAACGGGCCGGCTCGCGGTACTTCAACTCGGCGGTGATCGTCGGGCCGAAGGGAGTGATCGGCTGCTATCGCAAGACGCATCTGTTTTTTGAGGAAACGCTGTTTTTCACTCCCGGCGACAGCGGGTTTCACGTGTGGGACATCGGCCCGGCAAAGGTCGGCGTGATGATCTGTTTCGACTGGTATTATCCGGAGTCGGCGCGCACCCTCGCGTTGCAAGGCGCGGACATCATCGCGCATCCGTCGAACCTGGTGCTGCCGAATTGTCCGGATTCCATGGTGACACGCTGTCTGGAGAATCGTGTGTTCAGCGTCACGGCAAACCGGATCGGTTGCGAGGCGCGCGGCGGGAAGGACCCACTGACGTTTATCGGGTTGAGCGAGGTCGTCAGCCCGCGCGGTCGGATCCTGCACCGGGCTCCGCGGGATGGTGAAGAATTAGCGCTCGTCGACATCGATCCGGCGGATGCTCGGAGCAAGGCGTTGAACGCCTATAACGATCTTTTGCGCGACCGCCGGCCCGCACTCTACGGCGCATGACGGCAGGCCCTCATCGTTTGATGACTCAACTTGCGTCGCTCGAACCCTCACGGTAGGATGACTCATGACCACACCACTCGGTAAGGGTATTTTGCTTGTCGCCGCGCCTGCATTACACGATCCCAATTTCAGGCAAGCCGTGGTGCTGCTCTGTGAGCATGGCCCGGAAGGAGCGTTGGGGGTCATCGTCAATCGGCCGACCGCCATGTCTATCTCTGAGGCGTTGCCCCAAGTCCCGATTCTCGAAGGACAACGGCATGTCTTGTATTCCGGCGGCCCTGTGCAAACCAATCAGGTGATGATGCTCTACCGCATCAACGACACGCCTGAAAACTCCCACCAGGTCATTGAGGGGGTGTGCCTCGGCGGAGATTTGGAAATCATGGAACGGATTCTCATGGAACAGCCCGGCAAGGAATCGTTCCGGGCGTACCTCGGCTATTCAGGATGGGGACCGGGCCAGTTGGAGTCGGAAATGCAGAACGGGTCATGGATCACGTTGCCTGCCGACCCGTCGATTGTGTTTGATAAAGACCCGACTCGCATCTGGCCCGAGATCTTCGTGACCCTCGGCGAACCTTCCCGGCATTATGCCGATATGCCCTTTGATCCCTCCTCGAACTGAGCAGGATATTGAAAGCGCTCGCCCGCTGCGTTCTTGCTTGGCTCTGAGGATCCGTGAAGCGTCGTTCGTGAAGCGTATCTCGCGAGAAGCCAAATCCTACACCTGATTGCCAGTGGCGGATGGTCCGTTTTCAGGTTGGTTTGCTTCACTTCTCTGAACTATAGGCCATCAACCATTAGCTCCGATTCCCCGACGAGATACCATTCACGCTTCACGAGATACGTTAATCCCCAGCACCTTCGCCAAGAATCTCCCCGTATGCGACTGGGGCACGTTCGCCACCTGTTCGGGGCGCCCTTCCGCCACGATCTGTCCGCCGGCTGCGCCGCCCTCCGGGCCCAGGTCGATGACCCAATCGGCGGTCTTGATCACATCCAGATTGTGTTCCACGACCACCAAGGTGTTTCCCGCGTCGACGAGTTTGTGCAGCACGGCTAGCAACTTCTTGATGTCCTCCAGATGCAGGCCTGTCGTGGGTTCATCGAGAATGTAGAGCAGATTGTGCGCGGAGGGATCTTTGAGTTCGGCGGCGATTTTCAGCCGTTGCGCTTCCCCGCCCGAGAGCGTATTGGCCGCTTGGCCGAGCCGAAGGTAGCCCAATCCGATGGAGGAGAGCAGGTAGAGCTTTTCCGTGAGCTTGGGGGAACCGGAGAAGAAGGCTTGCGCGTCGGTCACCGTGAGGTTCAGCACATCGTGGATGCTCTTGCCGCGATACTTGATCGCCAGAATCTCCGGCTTGAAACGCCGGCCGTTGCACTCCTCGCAGGTCGCATAGATGTCCTCGAAGAAATACATTTCCAGCTTTTCGTAGCCGTTCCCCTCGCAGCGATCGCAGCGTCCACCGGCCGCGTTGAACGAGAAGTGGCCGGGCGTGAGACCTCGCCGCAGGGCAGCCCGTTCGGAGGCGAACAGCTGGCGGATCTCGTCGAAAGCCTTGAGGTAGGTGATCGGATTCGAGCGGGGTGTCCGGCCGATCGGTTGCTGGTCGATGAGTCGGACGCCGTTCAGGTACTCCAGCCCCTTGATCGCCTGGAATTTTCCCATCGGAAGTGATTCGATACGAAAAGCCCGGGCGGCAGCGCGATAGAGCGTTTCCTCGATGAGCGTACTTTTGCCGGATCCGGAGACGCCGGTGATGCAGACAAGCATGTGCAACGGAATTCTGACCAGCAGGTTCTTGAGGTTGTGCTCGGCGGCGCCGGCGATGCTGAGCACTGTACCGTTGCCGGACCGGCGCGTCTTCGGCATCGAGATACGCTCGTCGCCTCGCAGATAGCGGGCAGTGAGGGCGGTCGAGTCGGCGAGAAATCGTTCGCGTGGCGCCGCGCAGACAACCTGTCCTCCCTGCTCGCCTGAGGCGGGCCCCATTTCGACGATATGGTCGGCGGCCTGAATCATCAATGGATCGTGCTCGACGACCACGACGGTATTCCCCTCATCGGCCAGGTCGCGCAGGATGCCGGCCAGGGTGTCGGTGTCGCGCGCATGGAGCCCGATCGTCGGTTCATCCAGGACATACAGCGTGCCTACCAGACGGGATCCGAGTTGATTGGCCAAGGCGATGCGTTGGGCTTCCCCGCCGGAGAGGGTTTTGGTCTGACGGGACAGCGTCAGGTACCCGAGCCCCACACGCAGCATGAAGTTCAGTTTGGCCCGGAGCTGGCGCAGGATGTCGTTCGCGACTTCGGCATCGAACGCCGGCAAGGCGAGGCGGGCAAACCAGGCCGCTGCGGCTTCGATAGTCAGGTCGTTCAGCTGGATGAAGTCATGTCCGATCACCTTCACGCACCGCGCGCCCGGTTTCAGGCGACTGCCTTCGCAGATGGGGCAGGTGGCGGGACTGCGGTAGCGGCTCAAGAGCACGCGCACGTGGAGTTTGTAGCGTTTAGTTTCGAGATAGTCGAAATATTGCCGGACGCCTTCCACGTGCTCGCTGCCTTCCCAGATGAGCTGCTGGATTTCGGCAGGAAGGTCATGGAAGGGCGTCGTGAGATCGACGTTCATCTTCTTCATGGCGAGCAAGAGCTGCTGTTGCCACCAGTCCGAGCCCGGCTTGCTCCAGGGCTCGATCGCGCCGTCGGCCAGCGATTTGCTGCGATTGGGGATGACCAGATCCCGGTCATAACGAAGGATGTTCCCGAAGCCCTTACATTCGGGACAGGCGCCAAGGGGATGGTTGAACGAGAACAGCAGAGGGCGAAGGGGCTCGAACGTGCGTCCGCAGCCCTGGCAACGAAAGTGGGTGCTGTAGGTCCGCAGGCCCTGGCCGATGATCTCGATGAGGCAGATGCCGTCTGCCTCCTGAAAGGCGACTTCGATGGCCTCGATCAGGCGATGGCGGTTGTCCGGCCGGAGTACCAGGCGATCCACATTGACCTGAATCCCCGACGTGCGCGTTTCTGGGAGGGCAGCTTCGTCATGGAGGTCAATGGTCTCGTCGCCGCAGCGCAGACGGGTGAAGCCCCGCTTCATGAGTGCGTCCATCAATGATCGATCGTGGCCTGGTCCCAAATCCTTCACGGGGAACAACACCATCGCTCGAGCCTCGGGGAACTGCGCGAGCAACTCTTCAGCCAAGGAGCCAGGGTGGTAGCCGCGGGCTTCCTGCAGGCAGTCGGGGCAGACGGGTTTCCCGATTTTCGCGAAGAGCAGCCGCAAGAGATCGGCGACTTCGGTAGCCGTCCCGACGGTGGAGCGGGCGGTCCGGATGGGATTTTTTTGCTCGATGGCAATCGCCGGACGAATGTTGAGCAGGCGGTCGACGTCGGGGCGATTGACCTTGTCGAGGAACATCCGCGCATAGGTCGAGAGCGACTCGACATATCGCCACTGCCCTTCGGCGAACAGCGTGTCGAAGGCGAGGGAGGATTTTCCCGATCCCGAGAGTCCGGTGATCGCCGTCACCTTGTTGTGCGGGATGCGCAGCGAGATGTTTTTGAGATTATTCTGACGTGCCCCTTCAATGATCAGCTCGTCGGCTGGTCTATGCGGGGGCGTACGGGATGCCACGGCGGAGCGCTCCTCTCGAAGAATGACCAAGTATCGTAGCAAGTGCTGGAGGCGACCGCAACGAGGTCCATGCGAGGCGGGTGAGGCGCCTGTGATCCTTTGTCGTGACTTCGTATAATGGCCGTCTGAATGAGGAGGAGGCATGTTCGATCGTGACACGTATCTCGCGCGCATCAAATATGAGGGGCCGTTGATCCCGTCCCTGGAAACTCTGCAGGGTTTGCACCGGGCCCACGTGATGACCGTGCCGTTTGAAAATCTGGACATCCACCTCGGTCGTCCGATCTCGTTGGACCCGGCCGACCTGTTTCGCAAGATCGTCGTCGAGCGACGGGGAGGATACTGTTTCGAGCTGAACGGACTGTTTGCACTGCTCCTGGAGGAGTTGGGCTTTGCCGTCACGAGGCTGGCGGCCCGCGTGTCCTCCCTGGAGGAAGGCGTCCGGCCGCGAAGTCATCAGCTGTTGATGCTGAAGCTTGGCGAGAGTGCATGGATCGCGGACGTTGGCTTTGGAGGTCAAGGATTACTTGAACCTTTGGGGCTGGCCATTGGAGAGCAGGTACAGCAGGGGCGCGAGTGCTTCCGGCTGGCGACCGGTGAGCGAGGTGAGTATCTGCTGCAAGGCGAGCGTGAGGGCGCCTGGGCGGACCTCTATTTCTTCGGGCTCGATCCCTGCCTGCCGGTGGACTATCTATTCGCGAACTACTACCACTCGCACTCACCGGACTCCCTCTTCATGCAGCAGCGTATCTGCACAATGCAGACGCCGAAGGGGAGGACGTCACTCATCGACAACGTGCTGAAGGTGCGAGGACGAGAGGGTACGCAAGAAATCCAAATAACCAGTGACGGTGAACGGGCACGGCTGCTCCGGGAACACTTTGGCCTGACCATAAACGATCACTTGAGGTGTTGAGGCACTGCCCACGCGGAAATCTATGGCCTGTATCTGGGCCCTTGATCCTGGCTGCCGTAGTCGCACCTCGTCTCGTACGCACCCTCGGACCTCGTCTGATAGGTCGAGCAATGCCGGCCGTTCTCATCCGAGGAATGTCCGATCGGCGTTCGCATCGGCTGAAACAGGAGGGAGCAGCCACTTACTGAGCCCAGCAGCAGGAGCAACATGACGGAACGGATTAAGACGGTGCGCCTGCGTGCATGTGCCGGTCCGTCCTGTCTTGATTTCATTCGGCCATTATTCAAGAATCCCCCGCGTCGGGGCAAGCTTGATTCGATATGGTAAGCAAGGCACCGATGTGCGTCGGACTCTATGGACTTCTGCGGCTCAGGCAAGGGCCTGGTGAATCGGCGGGCAAAGCCCGAAGCTGAAGGTCATGACGTCCTGACGGTGGAAAGTATCGAGGTAAAGAGATGGGATCAGGAATGATGTTCTCATTGCGTTCACGACGCACCTGCTCGAAAACAGATACGGCATTCGAATGATGCAGGAACTATCGTGCCGCACTGTTGTGCGAACGAGCATGGTGTCCACACACGTTCTGAATCGAGGCGGCAAAGGTGTCCGGAGCCCAGCCGCGCCGGTCAAAGGATTGAGTCCTTCGCAACTCTAACGGTATTATGCCGATTCGTATAGTACGCTACGGCTGCGCGGAGGATTGAACCGGAAACCTTATGAGCCAACGGAAGACTTGTGCGAGAGTCGGCACGCGGAACTGCGTACGATGCCAGTCAGCATACTGAATAGGTAGCCCTTGAACGGCAGGAGAGCCGTGCAGTGAGCAGAATCTACGTTCCAACTTCAAGCGCCGAGCAATGGGTACAGTTCCTCGCTGAGCCTGTTAAGCACTGGCGCCAAGGCTTCTCTGCACGCACCCTTGCTTACTCGTGGCAAGAGGCCGCTGGTTTCCCCACTGAGGTTGGTTCTATTCTGGCCTCGCAATTCCCTTCCGTAGAGCTTCTGCTTGCCCTCCCGGAGCACAAGGTGCCATTGCCCGGCGGTTCGCGCTCATCTCAAAACGACATCTGGGTTCTTGCCCGCTGCAAAGGCCAGCTCATCTCCATCGCGGTGGAAGGCAAGGTGTCGGAGCCATTCGGCCCTACCGTTCAAGAGTGGCAGGCTGAGCCCAGCCCCGGCAAAGCCGAGCGCCTTGCGCATCTGCTCTCTTTGCTGGGTTTGTCATCGGTGTCAGACGCAACGCGCTATCAGCTTCTACACCGCACGGCATCAGCCATCATCGAGGCTCAACGCTTCAATGCGGCGCACGCGGTCATGCTCGTTCACTCATTCAGCCAGTCCAGCGAGTGGTTCCAGGACTATGCGGCGTTCGTGTCACTGATGGGCGGCAGCGCCAATGAAAACAGCATGGTCGCGGTGGGTTCTCGTTTTGGCATCTCGCTTCATTTCGCATGGGTGCGGGGCAATGCCAGCTATCTTGCCAAGTAGAGCGCCGTTAGGGGGGAACAAGGCGCTTCAGCCGGCGGTCTTGCTCCGCTTCGCTTCGGCAATCCCGCGGCTGAGCTTGGGCGCTGAAGAACAACGGCACCCTGCATTCGTGACGCAGGGAGCCGTTGTGAGCTTGCCCCTACTTCAGCGCATCGAGGCCAGCCCCGAAGTTGATATGAAACGGTAGCCCATCAAGCACGAGTGCCGGCACGGACTTCACCCCGGCAGCTTCAGCTTCCTTGAGGCGCTCCTTGTGCTGTCCCAAATGCACGATTTCAAGGTTGTAACGCGAGCGGTCCAGTGCTTCCGCCACGTTCTGCTCCGCCTCAACGCACACAGAGCAACCTGCGTGGTAAAAAACTGCTTTCTTCGCCATGGTGCAACTCCTTTCGGTTGTGGTTGTGCCCGAGTGCCACGCACACTATTAATCACATCGTGAACTGCCTGCAAAGGAGGCACAAAATGGTTCCCACTGACAAAACGGTTCCTGTCCAGCCAACGCGCATCACCAGGCTGTTGGAGGACGTGTTGGGCTGCAAGTGGTCCTGGAGCATCCTGCGTGCTATTCATGCAGGCACTCACCGCCCGGGGCAGATCGAACGGGCCATTTCCGGCCTTTCTACCAAGGTGCTCAACGAACGCTTGAGAAAGCTTGTCAGGCATGGCGTGCTCGAAAAAACGGAGTTCCCGGAAATCCCGCCGCATGTCGAGTATGGATTCACGGAACTTGGCGAAAAGTTTCTGGCGGTGTTACGACAAATCGAGATGCTTGAACGTGAACGTGCCCAACAAATCGCTCCACGTGATGGTCTTGCTGTCGCTTCGCGGCGTCCATCACGCCGGTGAGCTCGGGTGAAGGATGCAGCAGCCAATGAGATCCAGCTTGTGCCGTTCCCGAGTGCGGAGTAATCAATCGCTCACGCGGAGCGCCCACGACAGGCCGATGATTTCCTCCGTGATACGTGTCACAAGGCCTCCGGATGAGTGGTGTTGCGGTTTCTGCCTACGATCGTTGATCGAAGAGCCAGGAGCATAGAAATGGTGTCGAAAAACCTATCTCCCCCTTTGCCCCGGCGAGAGCCGGGCGAAGCACAGATTCCAGGGAGAAATTGGTGCCAGAAATGATTTTCTCACGCAAGCGGTGGGATCATGCCGGGCGGACGATCTTCCTCCCCGAGCCTGTCGTGGCGGTAGTTCTGCTAGTTGCGCCCGCCTCTTTCCAGCCGGACTGACTGCACCGACCAGTCGAGTTCCTTTAACGGGGCGTTGCGACCATCGACGGGGTCGAGGCGGATGGTCATGGCCGTTTGTGTACCCAGGCGGTCGGCCAACGAGCCGAGGGGGCGCGTCACATCGATCAGCAGGGTCGGCAGGCGTCGCGGGGCCGATCCCACCGATCGGTCTCCCACGATGCCCGCCGAGCCCAATATGACCGGCTCTGCCCCTTCGATGATGGCAGCTGCCTGCAGCTTGAACGGTAGTCCCCCGGCGACCGTCATGCCCTCCAACACCAATCGGACGTGCGAGGCCTGTTGCCACCCGGTCGGTAAGTCGACGGAAAACCGGTGCGGTCCTTCCTCCGCATGAACCGTCAGTGCGGCCAGGATCATGACGCTCGTGAGCCAGGAGATGCGTCCCATGGTTACCGTTCCTCGCGTTCCACCTCTGCAAGGGACAGCGAGACGTCCTTCGCCCGTACCGGGATGACTTTTCTGGCCTCAGGTTTGACTCCGCGCTCGACCAGGGCCAGGCGCACGGGACCGACGGTCCCGCTCAGGGCTTCGAGTTTGGCGGTGGAGAGCCTGACGGCGATGTTTCGTGCGTTCTTCGACAGATGCCGACGCTCCCGATCGTTCAACACCACCGGCACGGTCCCGAGATAGCCCTTGCTGCCTGGTCCTTCATCGGCTTTCGCCGCTTCGGGAGTCGCATAGAGTCGATACACCGCGCTCTTATCCGTGGGAACGGCGAGCTCGTTCAAGTGGAGTCTCGCGCGGCCTCCCTGTTCGACGACTTTCATCATCTTAGCACGCGTCTGTCCGGCAAACTTCAGGGTCTGGCTGATCCGCCAGTCGGTCTTGATGGGGAACCAATCGAGGAGGCAGGGGAGCTGCTCCAAGAACTTCGACGGCCCATAGGTATAACGCAATTGGGTGTCGTGGGTCAGGACCTGTGACGCCTTGATCGACCGCCACACTTTGTTTTCGTCGTAGAAATTCCATGTCAGGTTCAAGAAGGCCGTTGCCGTCGGGTTCGTGTGGATGGACGAGGCCTTGTTCCAGTCCGACCACATCTTGTCCACGTTGGCATGGTGCGCGTAGAAGACGGGATCCTTGCCGGCCGAATCGAAAAAGCCCATGTCGCCGCCGACATCGACGTGGACCGCGCCATGGGGTGTTCCCTCAGGGATGCCGCTGCCGCTTGCCGTCCCGCCGAACTCCGTGAAGGTGTCCGCCGTGAGAGCGGCCTCCATGACATCTTCCCCGACATCCTCCTCCGGGATTTCGTCTGTCGGATCCATGACGCGGCTACCGTTCCATAGCGGGTTGCTGTTGTCGTTCGGATCGGTATAGGCGCCGGGAAGCTTGCGGTGACTAGGGGTGTCCCAGTCCCAGTAGGGCAGGCGGAAATTCATGTCGCCGATCAGCTTTCCGAGAATGCGCTCGTGGAAGTACAAATACGCGCGATGCCAGACAAAGAATTGCCAGGTGAAATGGACCTGCGTGCCCTCGCCGCAATACCAACAATGGACGTTGGCCTGCCGGAGGAATCCGCGCGGGTCGTTGGGGGCGCTGGTATCGAGTGCGCGCATGGCCTTGTAGGCATCTTTGAGTTGCGTGATCTCCGATGCGCTCAATGTGCTGGCCGGACGGCGCGGGAGGATCATGCGACAATCCTTGCGCCACGGTTTTGCTGTGCCGGGATTGCCCGGGGGTTCGCACACGGCCAGAACAGACTCCGGCAACGTCAGGCCACCGAACAGGCCCGCGCCGAGCGCCCCGACACTCAGTCCAATCCGATGAAGAAATGATCTCCGCGACGGCATGATCGCCCGCATGCGGTCGTCCAGATTCGACATGACCTACCTCCTTGTGTGTGGCTTCGGCTAGGAAGGCTCCGCGCCATCCCGAGCGCGACGCCATGGTTGGATGGGAGGATGATTCATCAATAACCATGCCATACGTAGGCGACGCATCTGGCAGGCGGATTGTCGGATTTGCGCGAGATGATCGACCATCCAGCACGGAGCGTTCGTATCCGATGCGATACGGCGGCCTCAGAATGGATACAGGCTCCCGGTGACTGTTCTGACCGACACACCGTGTGTGAATGCGTATTCGTCCGGTGATCGTCCTACACGACGTGCAGAGCGGCGTACCTTCTCCTCGCGATAGGTACAATTGATCGATGTGGTACGTCCAGCACTGATCATGCTCTCACATGATTGAAGATGGACTGCCGCATCCACTTCGACTCTTTGGCAAAGGACTAACAGGGTCTCGCTTTTGAGGTGAGCCGAGTCCGATTCATGCCAGATTCTGCGTCGGCGGAAAGAGGAGAGGCTGAATCGCTGTTACGGCGAGATCGAGGGGGCTTCTTCGCGACTGTCCTCTCGGACTTGCCGGCCGAACTGGTCATTGTCCTACCGCGCCAGGAATTTCACGAGCGCGACGCAGGCCATGTAGAGGACGAGGGCGCCTGCCATGGAGAACCAGAACCCGATGCGTTCCACGCCGTAGATCATGCAGCCCACATAGACCAGCCAGGGGGGCACGAACCAGAGCAGATTCTTGGCATAGGTGACGAGATGCTCATTGCCGCCGTTGAGATAGATCAGGATAAACGTCGCACCGGTCATCGCGGGGAAGGTACTGGCGAAGGCGGCGAGAAACGATCGGCCTTGCGAGCCGAGATAGGTTGAGATACTCACGATTGTGCCGCCTAAGAGGAAGTATAGCCCGTACTTGGCCCACTCACCCATCCACAACCTCCATCACGTCCCGCGAAAGGCCTCCCGCGCCTCTGCTTCAATCTCATGGCCCAGTCCCGTATAGCGCGGCGAAAAGTGGAATACGACCAACTCGCGCGCGCCGGCGTGTTTCGCCATCAGGCCCGCCTGTGTGGCGGTGAGGTGGTACCGGTCCCGCGCCTTGTCCGCATCCCGGTGCAGATACGGGGCCTCACAGTAAAAGATGTCGGCGCCTCGCGCAAGCTCCACGATTTTGCGTTCGTTGTCCTCGTCGTAGCGGGCATCCACGACATAGGCGATTTTCTGGCCTCGAGTGATGGTGATGAATCGCTCACGAACCTCACCCAGGAGAAATTCGCGCTGGTCTTTCCGGTGTTTATGGTAGAGCGTGGCCACGAATCGAAAATCATCCGGCTTGCCTTGCCAGAGATACTGTTTCACGTCTTTCAGCCAATAGCCCACCGGGAGTCCTGCTTCATGCAATCGCTCCTTGTTGACGTTCACATGAAACTGTTCCTGCAAGGCATAGGCGAATGAGGGGATGCGGTGGTTGAGTGCCGTTGCGCGCACGGTGAACATGGGGTCACGGAGCACGGTAAAGGACTCCTCCACAGTGTGGTCGCCGGTGGTTGAACGTGGTGCATCGCGGCGTTGAAAGCCATCGGCCGCATGAAAGGTTGTCGTGTGGATGCCGTCGGTGTGGAATTCTTGCACGGTGATCGCGAGCGGGTAGCTGTCCACGAGGTTCCAGGTGTAGCCATGCAGCTTTCCTTCGACATTGTCGATCAGGCCCGGTGGGCCATACAGGCGAAGGGTTGTGCCGCGCCCGAGGGCGACGCGTAGTAGGGCGTCGAATCCGATAAAATGGTCCATATGCGTGTGGGAGATAAAAATGTCGTTCGCACGCAGGAGGCGCCTCGGGCCAAGCGCATCGTTGTGGCCCAGGTCGAATAATAAGGCGCGCTTCGCCCACCGCACTTCGACGAACAGGCCGGGGTCGCCGAAGACGTCGTTCACGAGGATGCCGGAGAAGGAGGGATTCACGTCGTCACCTGCTGCTCTTCATGGCTGGGTTGGTTTCGTCGCGAACGGTACGTCCCGCCTGGTGGAACCGTCGTTATCCTAGTACGGTTCGCATCGCGACATACAGCAGGATGACCTCCACGGTATGGGCGACGATAGGCGTATAGAGGTTGTGTTGTCTGCAGTACAGGAGACCCCACACAAGGCCGTCCCAGATGGCGATCCAGTGCAGGTGACGAAAGGTTGCCACCAGAAAGGGATCGAAGGCAAACAGGACCGCGCTGATCGGGACGGCAAGGGGAGGAGGCAGCCCGAGGGCCCGCAACCGGCCCAGCAGGAAGCCGCGAAAGTTCAACTCGACCATAGTCGCGATGAACAGAATGAACCAGGGCAGCATGAGGAAGAGGGGAATTTTGGCGTGGGGCGTGTCGGCGAGGAATCGATAGTCGCCTCCAAGCAGCGGAACGAGATAGAGGATCACCAGGAGATTCACCATGCCGAGCGCCAGTCCGGTAGCCGTCCCCCAGCGGAGTCCTTGCGCAATGGGTGGGCTCGCTAAGCCGAGTCGTTGAGCTGGTGCGGTGTTGAGACGGCTCCACGTCAGCAACGCGGCATAGGCGAAAGCTTGCGGAAGAAACTGATAGAGGGACTGTTGCCGGAGTTCGAGAGGGGAGACGTAATACAGGAGTGTAGCGACGAGGGGGAGCAGCGCGAGAGCTGTCCCCCGTTCTTCGGTGTGAGTGGCATGGCTCGTGGACACCGACCCAGACACGGCCATCGACTGGTTATTCGAGGCGCAAGTTGTAGCGATCAAGCGTCGTGGCTTTATTCCGCGCCAGGTTCGAGAGCGACTTGTTGTAGTCGACGGTGGCCCGGAGTTCATTGCCTTGCGCGGTGGCCAGGTCGCGCTGAAAGTCGAGCACGAAGCGGGTGGTGCTGAGACCGACCTTCAACCGTTCCTGTTCGGCCTGCAACTGCTTCTCGGCCATGATGCGGGCCGACCGGGTCGTTTCGATCCGCTTGAAGTCGGTGTGCACCCGGCGAACGGCTTCCCGCACGCCGACGATCACCTGTTGGCGGACGCTCTGAAGCGACGACTGGGCATTCCGCGACTCCAGCTGCCGTTTGTTGTACGTGCTGTAGGCGGAGCGGTTGCCGATCGGATAACTCAGGACCAGACCGGCGCCGTAGTTGTAGAAGTCGCCGCCGAAATTTCGTCTCGTCGAGTCACCGTAGTCGGCTCCCAGACCCGAGAGTCCCATCGTGCCTTGTACCGACAGCGTGGGGAGCAACTGATTCTTGGCAAATTTCACGTTAAGTTCGCTGGTCTCTACGTTCTTTCCGGCTTGCAGAATTTCCGGCCGGCGTTCCATGGCGATATCGATGGTTTCCTGGAGGCTGATCGGCTCCAGGGAGGTGATCGGTGGATCGGTCGGGACCAAGCGGAGGTCTTGCCGGAGTTCTTCTTCAACCGGGTTCAACAGGCGACGCAGCTGATCTTCCTGATCGCGAATGGATTTTTCAGCCACGAGAATCTGTTCGACCCGTGAGGCCACGGCGGCTTCAGCCTGCAGGACGTCGACGATCGACATGACGCCGGCCTTGGCTTTCGCGCGGTTGCTGGCCAGCAGTTCTTCCGCCGCCTTGAGCGCCGCCCGGGCGACTTTGAGGTTCTCATTCGCAAACACCATTTCCCAGAACGTCTGTTCGACGGAGGCAATGACCGTCAGGACGCGATCAAGAAACACATGCTGCTCGACCGTGGCGTTGTTTTGCGCGATCGTGATGAACGTCCTGTTGATATCGGTGCCGAAGTTTTTCAATAACGGTTGCGTGACGGTCAGGGCGAGACCGCCCGTCCACGCCGGGTTGAAGAGAAACGTGTTAGGGCCGCTCACATAGCTGCGTTGCGGGCTGTAGTTGAGGTCGTAATTCGCGCCGGTCGGAAGATTTTGGGTAATGTCGGCGGTCACGGTGGAGGTGTTCTGGTCGAACTTGGTAATGTCCTGCAGATTGGCGCCGGTGAAACCCAGGATCGGCCGGTTCAGCGGCGCCACCTGCCGGTTGTATTGGCCGTTGAGGCTGACGGTCGGATCGAACTTCGCTTGCTCGATGATGATATCCGCCAGTCGACTTTCCTTGGTTTGGCGACCGATATGGATGTCGAGGTTATTCTGCAGCGCTTTCAAGACGGCGTCCGCCAGTGACATGGCTTCACGGCGTTCGGTCGGGACCGGTGTGGTCACGTCCAGGCCGAACGATGCGCCTGCCGTCCAGAGGACCAGCGCCGCCGCGCTGCCGATGAACAGGCATCCTCGGAGGAATGAATTCGCCATAACAAACTCCTTGATGCGAGGTCTGGGTTGAGCCATACTGAATTCGTGCCGATGCAGGCGTGGTATCACAAACGGAGACCAGTGTCCATGCTCGGACGTGCGGAGGGATATGCACCGCGGCATTCAACTCATGGGCATCGTCTCGGTGGCGTTGCTGCTGTGGAACGTACCGGCGTCTGCCCAATCCGTCTCCGGTGTGCGTGGGTTTAACGGGGGCGTGGCGCCGTTATTCAATCTCGTAGGCCCGGGAAGTCTGTACGTCGACAACCAAGGGACGGAGGGGTATATCTACACGCCCGGAAATAACTTCGAATCGTACATGTTCAGAAGTCCTGCGACGGGCCAAGCTTGGAGCGGCGCCATCATGACGTTGGGGCCGCAGCTATCTGTGGGGCTCATCCAGGGGGCCAACCAGGCCGGCTCTCCTGTCGTCTTCCCTCCCGTGCCGCGCGATGTCGGCCCTCTCCCGTTAATCCAGTCCGGTCTTCTCGACGACATTCCCTAACACCTAGTTGGTCGGAGCGATTCCCGTTGTGGTCGTACTGATCGACGTTTCGTTCGCTCTGCCTGCCGGCCCAGGCCCGTCGTGGCGGCATTTCTTTTCATGTCGGATGGGGCCATTTCCTGTGGCGGTTTGGTGTGCCGAGACAACTCTGTCACAACTTCTCGTGATCAAACGTATAGTTATCAACAGAGTCCACAGCTCGTATCCGCTCTTCGGGCGAGCATGTGCGGTAGGTGAATAGCTTTTAAGTTGTTGATGTATAAGTCTTGTTCTGGTTCTTCGCATCCCGATCTCTTGCGTCAAGCGGAACCGGTATGGCGATTGCTTTGCCCTGTGAACGTGCGCCTGATGGATGACTCGCCCACGCCAGACGACAAAAAGATCGTGGCCATGTCAAAGATGTCAATTGAATCAGATAGGCAGAACGGAAAGAATGCGGATCGTACGGTAGTCGACGCGGAACCATACCCGTTCCAGACCGTGCCCTCTCGGCACTGACCGTTCTCGCATAAAGGAGATCGCGCGTATGAGGATTGCCCAGGTATCACCGCTTTGGGAGAGCGTTCCCCCGAAGTTGTACGGAGGGACGGAACGCATCGTCTCCTACCTGACGGAAGAACTGGTCCGGCAAGGGCACGAGGTGACGTTGTTCGCCAGTGGCGATTCCGTGACGCGGGCAAAGTTGGAGGCTCCTTGTCAGCAGGCCCTCCGGCTGAACACCGGCATTTTCAACCGCGAGGCGCCGCTCATCCAGATGATGGAGCAGGTGTTTGCCGCTGCCGATCAATTCGACCTGATTCATTCCCATCTCGACTTTCTGGCTTTTTCCCTATCCCGCCGCTGTCCTGTCCCCGTCGTGACGACGCTCCATGGCCGGTTGGATTTACCTGAGCTTGTACCGGTCTTCCGTGATTTTGCCGAATTGCCCCTGGTCTCTATCTCGAACTCCCAGCGCAAGCCATTGCCCTGGTGTAACTGGGCCAACACGGTCTATCACGGCTTACCGAAGGATCTGTACACATTCAATGCAGAACCGAGCAAGTATCTGGCGTTTCTCGGCCGTGTGTCCCCGGAAAAGTGCCCGGATCAAGCGATCGAGCTTGCCAAACGGGTGGGTATCCCTATGAAGATGGCGGCGAAGGTGGATCCAGCGGACCGCGCCTATTTCGAACGGGTCGTGGAGCCGTTGCTCGACCATCCCTTGATCGAGTTCGTCGGCGAGATCACGGACCGCGAAAAGAGCGAGTTCATCGGCAACGCGATCGGGCTAGTCTGCCCCTATGACTGGCCGGAACCGTTCGGCCTCGTGTTGATCGAGAGCCTGGCTTGTGGTACACCGGTCCTCGCCTACCGCCGGGGATCCATCCCGGAAATCATCAGTCATGGTGAAACGGGCTTCATCAGCGAGAATCTGAATGAAATGGTAAGTCAGGTCGAGAAGCTCGGCTCGATCGACCGGCATCGGTGCCGCCAGGTGTTCGATGAGCGATTCACCGCTCAACGCATGACCAGCGACTACGTGAAGATCTATCAACAACTCATCGCTGATGCCGCTGCGCTCCCGGGGAAACCGAGGCCGCAGCATGCTTCGAACCTCTAGTCAGCGCGATCTCAACCTCGCAGAAGGACCAGCATGGCAGACGCGTCGCAGTCCACTCCTGAATCAAATGTCACCGGATGGCGATTATTGGGCACCCGGGATTTTGGGTGCCTCTGGGCAGGCCAAGTCATTTCCCAGATCGGCGACGGCCTGAACAAGGTCGCGCTCTTGTGGTTCGTGTATGAACTGACCGGATCGGCGCTCAAGATGACCGCCATCGGGCTGTTGCAGACCATTCCGCCGCTGGTGTTCGGCCCGCTCATCGGCGTTTATCTCGATCAACTCCCGAAGAAAACCGTCATGATCGTCGTCGATCTCCTGCGAACATTGATGGTCTTATTGATACCGCTGTTTTATGCGTTCGATATGCTCACGCTGGAGCGATTGTACGTCCTGGTGTTCCTCATCTCGATCGTGTCGACGGTCTTTGGTCCGGCTTTAGCGTCAGCCGTGCCTCTCATCGTGCAACGCTCCCAACTCACGACGGCGAACGCGTTTATCCAGAGCACGACCAACATCGGTGTGCTGCTGGGACCGGCTATGAGCGGCTTGGGGATCGCCTTGATCGGCGCGCAAAACGTGCTGTACGTGGATGCCGCAACCTTTTTGGTCTCAGCGTTGTTCCTCTTCCCGATCCGGGTACGTGAGACCCGTATCGCGAAAGGGCTCGATGTGCTGTCCACTCCTGTGATGCAGGATATGATGGTGGGATTCCGGTTCGTGTTCTTGCAGCATCGGGTGGTCTTCTCCCTGATGATCACGGCTGTCTTATATAACCTTGCCATCAGCGCGTTTGTCTTCCTTCTGCCGGTGGTCGCCAAAGAACTGCTGCAGGTGGGGCCAATGGAGCTGGGGTGGTTGTGGTCCGCGCTCGGAATTGGAATGCTGGCCGCCTCCATCTGGCTGGCCCGCACTCCGCAAGGCAGTTTCCAGGATCGGATCGGCAAGATCGGCCGGTCGTTGACCATCGGCGGGGTCGCGGTCTGTACCCTCGGGTTGATCCAAACGCCGGTGTTGTTCAGCACGTTCCTGTTGATTGTGATCATTGGCGGTAGTACATCGCTCTTCTATCCGGTCGTGTGGGCCATGCTCCAGGAAGTGACGCCTGAGCATCTTCTCGGGCGCGTGTTCACCACGTTTAGCGTGGGCAGTATGGCGTCCGCCATGGTCGGCATGGCTGGATTCGGGTGGGCTGCTGATGCCTTGGGGCCTGCCGTGAGCCTGATTGGAATCGGACTGCTCTTGCTGGTTACTGCCATGGTCACGGTGCAGGTGAGCCGCCGTGGCCTCATGGTCAGTCCGGCGGTCGCCTAATCTCCTCCCTCCACAATCTCCCTATAAGCTTCTCGCGGTGGCCATGCTTGCCTGACGTGAGGATGCCGCGGCAATTCTTCGCTGGCTTTCGTCAGTGTTGCTTTCTGTTTCTCCCTCGCGTATGTCTTTTCTTCCGGGGGAGGTGCCGTGTTTTGGGACGAGGGGAAGCGGGTGCCGGTAACCGGTCGCGCGAACTCGAGTTATTTCCACTCATGAGGGGCAGATGCCTATGCGGACGATGCAGACCGTTTGTGCGGTAGGGGTGTTCACGCTCGTCGTGACATCGGGATTGTGGGGAATCAGCTCGGCCCTGTGGGCGGAGCAGGCTCCGGAGGGGAAGCCTGAGGTTCCCTCAGTGCCGAAAGCGAAGGATCCTGAGGTGAAGGCGAAGGATGCTGAGACAAAGCCTCGGGAGGGAGAGGCCAAACCGAAGGACCAAGAAACCAAGCCGGCTGAGCAGAAGGCCAAAGATTCTGACAGCAAAGTGAAAGACGCGGAATCCAAACCAAAGGACGCGGATACAAAACCCAAAGAATCTGAGCTTAAGCCCAAAGAGGCAGAGCCCAAACCCAAAGAGTCGGAGCCCAAGGCGAAGGCCAAGGAGCCGGAGCATAAGGCAAAGGAAACCGAGCCGAAGGCGAAGGAGTCTGAACCCAAGGCGAAAGAGGCAGAAGCGAAACCAAAAGATACTGAGGCCGTAACGGAGCGTCCTTGCCCGTCCGTGCCTCACACGGCGGATACCAAACCGGGGGCTGAAACTCCCGCTTCTGCAGGGGACGCTGCGTCGGGCGATCGTTCCAAGGCTACCGAACCGGAACCCAAGAAGCCGGCGCGATCGGCGATGGTGACCGCTAAGCTTGCGCTCATGGCGGACCCGCACCTGTTTCCGTACGACATCGAAGTGGACGCCAAGGACAAGGACCTCGTGTTGCTGGGCAAGGTGGCGCAAGAATCGGACAAGCGCGTGGCGAGTGAGATCATACGCTGTCTGGAAGGCGTACATGCCGTAGAAAATCGTCTCAAGATCGAGCCGGATGCGGCGCATGGCTTGGTCGGGGAACGTGACAAGGTGATCACGCAGTTGGTGAAAGAGCGGTTTGAGAAGAGCAAAACCTTGCAATCGGTCAAATTCGATGTGAAAACAGAGGACGGCATCGTCACGCTCACCGGGTCGACACGTTTTCAAATCATCGTGCTGGAGGCGGCTCAGGCCGCTCGTCAGGTTCCCGGTGTACGCGCGGTGAATACGGATGCGGTACGGATCGTCGCGGGGGACTAGCCCGGAGGTCGTGAGGCTGGGAGCATAGGAGGTTCGACACGCAGTCTGCTGACACCATAGCGGCAACGCGCACAAACGGAATAGGGCCGGAACGCCCAAACGTGAAGTGGTCGCCGCATCTATTGACGCGCGACTTCACGCTTGTCTGGTGGGGCCAGATGGTCTCCCAGATCGGCGATGGGGTGTCGAAACTCGCGCTGCTCTGGTTTGTCTACTCCATCACCGGTTCCCCCCTCAAGACGACGATGATTGGGTTGCTGCAGACCCTGCCGCCCATTCTGTTCGGTCCGTTCATCGGTGTCATCGTCGACCGTGTTCCCAAGAAGCTGCTGCTGGTCAGCAGCGATCTGATCCGCGCGATCGTCCTGGGCGTGTTGCCCTGCCTCCTGCCGGTGGATTCCTTCAGTATCGAGCGGCTGTATCTCATGGTGTTTGTCCATGCGGTCGCTTCGGCGGTCTTTGGCCCGGCCCTGACGGCCGCGATTCCTTCATTGGTGTCGCGCCACGAGTTCACCGCGGCCAATGCCTTGCTCCAGACGACGACCAGCATCGGTATCATTCTCGGACCGGCGTTGAGCGGGGTGGGAATTGCGACCATGAGTTCGCAAGAGGTGCTGTGCGTCAATGCGGTGAGTTATGTGATTTCGGCGGCCTGTTTTGTCTTCATCCGGTTTCCCGAAGCGGCGACGCAGCCGGCCGGGGACGGTTCGTTGTCCGGAACGTTTCAGGAGGTGTTGGACGGTTTTCATTATGTGCTCCGCCGGCAGCGGGTGATCCTGATGCTGATCGGAGCCGCGTCGATGTATACATTTTCCACCAGCGCCTTCAGCACCCTATTCCCGGTGTTCGGGAAAAAATTGCTGGATCTCGGGCCCATCGAGGTCGGCTATCTGTGGTCGGCATTCGGCGTCGGCCTGCTGCTGGTGTCGCTGGGCCTCGTGTCCCTGTCGGCCTGGTCATTGCCCAAGCGCATTCAATTGATGGGGATGTCTAGTTTTGTCAGTGGCCTAGCATTGCTAGGACTGGTCGTGACCTCGAATCGATTGGCGGCGGCGGCACTGATGGTGATCATCGGAATGGGCGCCGGGACGCTTACGCCGGTGGCCTGGGGGGTCTTGCAGGAGATTGCCCCAGCGTCCCTATTGGGGCGGGTCTTGGCGATCTACAATCTAGGAGCGATGACCTCCGCGATTGCCGGGATGACGATTTTCGGGTGGGTGACGCAAGAATTCGGCGAACGGCCCAGTGTCTTCGGAATTGGTGTCGGGTTGTTCCTCTCCGCAATGGTGTCCATACGAGTCGGGCGGTGGGTACAGACCAATTGGACTGAAGCGACTGTTCCTGCTGAGGGCGAGGCGCCGGCGGTGGTGAGGGTGACGCAGCCGACAAGCCATTCGAGTGCGTCCGTATCATGAACCTGCTTCCCTCCGGGCGAGTCAGACGAAGATTCCATCGACTGCGTCACGGAAGGTGATGCCAGGTGGTACCGTGGGTGGCTGTGCTGGGTTGCGCCGGAGATGACGGGAGGACGACGTGGAAGAAATCATCAGTGTCAATGATCAGTTCTATATTCTGGCCAGTTCATCAATGGCGGATGATCGCACCCGTGTGCTTAAGCACGGGGAAACGTTCGGGGTGTTCGACCGTTATGGCGACATTCAGCCCGTAGGCCGGGGGACTCAGGGTGTCTTTCACCAGGGCACCCGGTTTCTTTCGCGTCAGGAAGTGTTCCTGAACAATGACCGGCCGATGCTGTTGAGTTCAACGGTCAAAGAAGATAACGCGCTCCTGGCTGTGGATCTCACCAATCCGGATCTCTATCGGGACGGCCGGATCGCCATCCCTCGCGGCAGTGTCCACGTGTTTCGCTCGCGCTTTCTTTGGAACGGCGTGAGCTACGAGCGATTTCGGCTGTCGAACTATAGCCTGTCGCCGGTGAAAATGACGTTGTCGATCCGGTTCGAAGCCGACTTCGCGGACATTTTCGAGGTTCGTGGCAAGAAACGGGAGCGGAAAGGGCGGATGCTGCCGAATGTGTTGCGGAAGGATGTGCTGGTGTTGCGGTATGAAGGCCTCGATGAAGTGACGCGGGAGGCGCGGATTCAGTTTTCCCCTGAGCCCTTGGAAATCTCGGCTTCACAGGCGACCTTTGGGATCGAACTGGAGCCGAAGGGAGAAATTGCCGTGGCCGTGATGATGGCCTGCGATGTTGCCGACTGCCACCGGCCGCTCTTGTCGTATGATTCCGCGATGGCCGAAGCCGGATTGGCTTTTGGCGCAGAGCAGTCCGAGGATTGTTCCATTCAGACCTCGAACGCTCAGTTCAATGAGTGGTGGAATCGTTCGGTATTGGATGTCCGGATGATGGTGACGGACACGAACGAAGGGCCCTATCCCTACGCCGGTGTGCCCTGGTTTAGTACGCCGTTCGGGCGCGACGGCGTCATCACGGCGCTGGAGTGTTTATGGATCAGGCCGGAGTTGTCTCGTGGGGTGTTGGCCTATCTGGCATCGACCCAAGCCAAGGAAGTGAATCCGGCGCAGGATGCCGAACCGGGAAAAATCCTGCACGAAACCCGTAAGGGGGAGATGGCCGCCCTCCATGAGATCCCGTTCGGGCTCTATTACGGGAGCGTGGATTCCACCCCGCTGTTTGTGATGTTGGCCGGCGCCTATTATGAACGCACGGCAGATTTAGCCTTCATTCAATCCATCTGGCCGAATCTCGAGGCAGCGCTGACCTGGATGGATACGTTCGGCGATCCTGACCGCGACGGATTCGTGGAATATGTGCGGAAATCCCCCACCGGATTGGACAATCAGGGGTGGAAAGACTCGCACGATTCAATTTCGCATGCGGATGGATCACTGGCCGAGGGGCCGATCGCCTTGTGCGAGGTGCAAGGATATGTGTATGACGCCAAGGTGCAGGCCTCGAAGCTTGCAGAGGCCTTGGGGTATGGCGATCGTGCCAGCCAACTCAGGCGGCAGGCGCGATCACTCAAGGAGCGGTTCGACGATGCGTTCTGGTGTGAAGAATCCTCCACCTATGCCCTGGCGTTGGACGGCAAGAAACGGCCCTGTCAAGTGAAGACGTCGAACGCGGGCCATTGTCTGTACACGGGCATCGCCACCGATGAGCATGCGCGACGTGTCGCCGAGACGCTGATGTCCGATGAACTCTTCAGCGGGTGGGGCGTCAGAACGTTGGCCGACTCGGAACGGCGGTACAATCCCATGTCCTACCATAACGGCTCGATCTGGCCGCACGACAACGCGATGATCGCAGTCGGGCTCGCGCGGTACGGGCTCAAGTCGGGTGTCGAAAAAATTATGACCGGAATGTTCGAGGTCAGTCTCGTGCTCGATTTTCATCGCTTGCCGGAGCTCTTCTGTGGCTTTGTCCGAAGGCCTGGTCAGGGGCTCACGCGGTATCCGGTGGCCTGTAACCCTCAAGCCTGGGCGGCCGGCTCGGCCTTTATGGCGCTGCAGGCCTGTCTGGGGCTGTCGATTATCGCTTCCGAGCACAAAATTGTGTTCAACTACCCCATCCTGCCGGAATTCATCGACAAGATGCAGATCAAGAATCTGAAAGTCGGAAACGCCTCGGTAGATCTTCTTCTGCGCCGCCACGACCTGGATGTCGGAATTACCGTCAATCGTCGTGTGGGAAAAGTCGAAGTGGTGTCGGTGAAATAACGATGGGGCCCCAGGAATAGAGTAGTTGATCCCCTACGGGGCTTCGGCGAGTTGCCACACCAGGCTGAGGACGAATCGGGCGACGGCCGTCAGGATGTCCGGATTGACGGTATCCACCGTATCGGTGGGCTGATGGAAGTGCGTGTGAGTCCCACCGCTGACGACGGTGACGGTGGGCACACCGGCTTCCTTGAACGGAACGTGATCGCCGCCCGGAAAGAATCCGAAGAGATCGAGTCGGTCCGCCAGTCCCGCCTGCTGCCCAGCCTGTTGTGCCACGGGCTTCTCGATACCGGTGAGACCGATCGTCAGGCGTCCATTTCCCACGGCTGCGTGGTCGATGTTCACCATCGCGGTGGTGGAGCGTAGCGGCACGACCGGCTCACTGACATAAAACTTCGATCCCAAGAGCCCCTGTTCTTCCCCGCTGAAGGAGACGAATACAATCGTTCGTGTGGGCGGAGCCGGCATGGTGCTGAGCACACGCCCTACCTCTAAGAGTACCGCGGTTCCGGACGCGTTGTCGTCGGCTCCGGCGAAGAGCAGCCCGCCTTGTTTCCCGAAATGGTCGCGATGGGCGCCGATCACGATCGCTTCTTCTGCCTGTGCTGTCCCGTTCCCCGGCAGGATGGAGAGCACATTGTGGAGCAGACCGTCCTGTTCTGCGCTGTGCCAACGCATCGTCACGGTCGAATCCGTTATCGTCGATCGGGTAGTGCCCTCATTCAGGCTCTGCTGTAGCCTGCGCAGACGATCATCGTCGGTCGATCCGTCGGTGCCGAGGAGGGCCATTGCGCGTGCGGTGCTGATCCACGCGCCGGGAATCGTGCGGCGGGCATCGGCGAGCCCATAGAAGGCGCTCGGTCGCCCGGTAACGCCCCGACGGGCCTCATACGTGTTCAGTATCGGGCCGGTGGCGGTGAGGTAGCCGAGCGCGCCGTGCGCGTGAGCCGTGTGAACCTTGTCCGCATGTGAAATGTGGCGGGGGTAGCGCTCGGGTTTGCCACGTAGGAAAAGTACGATCTTGCCCCGCACGTCGACACCGGCATACTCATCCCATCCACCAGCCTGGTCGGAGATCCCGTACCCGACAAACACCACCGGCGCCTGCAGGTCCGCCGACGGCGAATCGAGGACCGGGAGATAGTCGGTGCCGATGTAGTCAGGCTGAGCATCTGGCGCGAAGGCCATCTGTAATGTGGTGCCTGGGTCGATGATCGTGCGGCGCACGGCGGTGGATTGCAGGCGAGTGTGGTTGGGATCGCGTGCGGTCGCGTCGCCCGGAGATGTCTGGGCAGCCGACCGTTGTCGGAGCATCTCGAGAAATCGTTGCCGGACGAATTCGGCAGAAGCCAGGTCGTCGGGAGTGCCGGTCTGGCGGCCGCTGTAGGTCGGGCCGCTGAGCGTCCGGATATCCTCCACCATGCGATGACTGGAAATCAGATCCAAGGCTTGGGTAAGGAAGGCCTGGGGCTCGGGCAGGTTCTCCGCGAAAACCGGCGGGGCGGTAAGTGGGAGCAGGAGGCCGGCGATCAGCCCGATCAGGGCGAGAGAGCGTCTTCGTTTCGACGCGCGCGCGGCGGTCAGCCTGCCTGCTGGTGTGAGATCGAATCGCATCACACAGCGGTGGCGTTCGCTTTGTGAGCCGACCAACGTTGATACCACCGCCAGAGCGGTCGTTGGAGGAATTGGGGAAGCGGGTAGCCCAGTCCGCGGACGTAGCCATCATCTCGATCCAGCACAGGGAACGCCCACCGATATTTTTGCCGAAATGCGGCACAGCGCGTTTGAACTTCCTCATTGCTGAGCGGAATACGCCGGCGAAGCGTCGCGGCGATCGCCTGATCTGAGCCTAGGTCACGAACGATCGCCTCGATATCGGCAGGTGTGAATCGGAGATGTCGCATGAAGGATTGATCTAACGCGGAGGGGTAGGCGTACGCGCCCAGAGTGCCTGCCTGGAAGGCGCGCACCTTGTCGATCAGGCGTGGCAACCAGAGCATCCCTGCCACCTCGTCGCTCCATCGTCGAGGCGGTTGCTGTCGAAGATCCATTCGTCCACCCAGATGTGAACCTGCCCGAAAGGTGATTGGGTCACTATAGCACAAGCGAAAGAGCCCGTTGCAGAGAGCAAAGTGCTCAATGTACTATCGGTTCCAGGATGTGACCGTCAACGAGGTCGGCCGACTCAGGCTGGGCGACCAACCTCGTGAGCGGTTTTGACTCGTAGGGCAAGAGGTAGAGACGATGGCAGAGCAAGGCAAGGGGCTATACGACCATCAGTATGCGCGGTTTCGCGACAATCAGGGCACACATCAGGGCTATGAATTTCAGCACGGGCCTGCCGGGAGCGTTCCTCCCCCCGTGGTCACATTCATGGATTCAATAAAGTGGTGGACGCTGCGAGGGTGGCGACGTAAGAAAATCCTGGCTGAACGTGATCGGTACCAGCAGGAGATTCTTCAGGTCAAGTCGGCCAGGCCAAAATTGTGAGATCCACCTGAGGAAGGGGATTCCTGTGCACCATACAACAGAACAAGCGATGAGGCAGATCAATAGAGCATTCAGGGGTGAGTGGCGTTCGAAGAGAGCGGTTTTGAAACGTCTGGGTTGTTTCGGCATGGTTTGGCTCGCCGGCTGGTCGATCGGCGCAGTCGGCCCGGCCTGGGCCGTGCCGAAAGAGACGTCTACCGAAAAGGCTGAGCATATGCGTCAACAGCGGAACCCGGAGCTGTTTAATAATTGGACATTCGATAAGGACGAAGTCGGTTCCGTGCCCAGCGGATTCGTCGCTGTCGCGTCTGGCGAGCGGCAGCATGGCAGCTGGAAAGTGGAGGCGCAGGCATCCGTCCCCTCGTCTCCCAACATACTGATGGGGACCTCTGGCTGTGAGAGTTGCCGTGCCATCCTGGTTGCGCAGGGATTTCAGTATGAGTATCCCGAACTGGTCGTGCGTATCCAGCAACCGGCGGGGGGCGAATCGGGGAAGGTCGGTGTTGTGTTCGGCATGAAGGACCCGCAGAATTATTACGCGACCATCGTGGATATCTCCCAGAAAATGATTCAGGTCGTGCGCGTGATCGAGGGGAAGGAGTCGGTTCTCGGCAAAGCACCGATCAAATCCAAGCCGGTCGACTGGCATACCCTTCGAGTGCAGCGCAATACGATCATCAGTAAGGACTTCGTAGAAACGTATTTTGACGGGAGCCTGGCCTTATCTGTTGAAGATCAGGCACTTGGAGTGGGGCAGGTGGGTATGCTCGTGCTGGGGCAGGCGTCCGCCCGATTCGACAATTTTAACGCGTCCCCGTTGTACTCAAGTCGGCCCCTCTCGGCTCCAGCGGCCTACTGAGCTCAGGGTTATGGGGCGAACGCGGGCTTCGTGGGGCAGGCAGCGCGCAATTTCACGCTTGCCTTTCCCATTTCTGTGGCGTACAGTGAAGGTGCTTCATTGCGAAGAGCCTTGGCGGTGAAGTCGTCAAAGAATTACAGGGCTCGATTCGATGTTGTTTTGGGTTCTTCCCGGGAATTTCGGAAGCCAGAGCTAAGATTGCCGCTGTGTTTGCATCTTCGGCCCATTCCTTCCTCGTTTCTTTCTCGAGTCCCAGACAACACCATTTTATTCTCAAAGGAGGAACCCCATGGGTTCGAAGATCTACGTTGGCGGCTTGCCATATTCAACCACCGAGCAACAGCTGAGTGACCTGTTCGCGGTGCACGGGGCGGTGACGTCGGCGCGCATCATCACGGACAAGTTTACGGGGCAGTCACGGGGGTTTGGCTTCGTCGAAATGTCTGGAGATTCCGAGGCACAGGCGGCAATCAACGCATTGAACGGGACACAGTTCGGTGGCCGCACCTTGACGGTGAATGAAGCCCGTCCGCAGGAGCCTCGCTCCGGTGGTGGAGGACGTGGCATGGGCGGGGGCCGACACTAAACTGCGTTCGTTGGTATATACTTTTTCAGGGGCTGCCGGCACGGCGGCCCCTGCGTTTTCCTCACCGTGTTGTCCTCTCTCTGGCTGCAGGGCCATCCAGGTTGTCTGCCCCTGTTATCCCAAGATAGAGATGTAGGAGTTGTGTTACATGGAGTCGTTCGCACAATTGTCTCTTACGTCGTTTCTCGCTGACCGTTTACAGCAGGCCGGGTTTACCGCGCCCACTCCCATTCAGGCTGCCGCGATCCCGCTGGCGCTGGAGGGGCGCGATCTATTGGCCCAGGCCAAGACGGGGAGCGGAAAAACACTGGCGTTTCTTATTCCCTTGATTGAACGGGCCGTTAAAGAACAGTGGAAGCCTGCAGGTCAGACGTCCGCGCAGGCCGGGACGTCACGGTCGCCGCGAGCATTGGTGCTGGCGCCTACACGTGAGCTGGCCCTCCAGATTGAAATGGAACTCTGCAAATATGCGCCGCCGAAGGTGACGTCGTTGGCCGTCTATGGCGGTGTGCCCATCGAGCGGCATTACCGAGCCCTTCGCCAGCCGCCCCTGATCGTAATCGGCACGCCGGGGCGCTTGTTGGACGTGGCCGGTACGCGACACTTGGATCTTCGTGGCATCGAGTATGTCGTGATGGATGAAGCCGATCAGATGTTGGATCGCGGGTTCCTGCGGGATATTCAGCGCATTCTCCAACTGCTGCCCGCGCAACGACAGACGATGTTGTTTTCAGCAACCTTTTCGCCCGAGATTCTCTCGCTCGCGGAATCGATGCTGAAGAACCCTGCCCGGACGGCAGTGGATCCCGGCGTGAATAGTCCGACCAAGATTACCCATGCCTATTACGTCGTACCGAGCGAGGCCTCGCGGGTGCAGCTGATTCATACCTTGCTGCAATCGTCCGAAGCCGGTGATCAGTCGATGGTGTTTTGTGATCAGAAGTACAAAGTAAAACGGCTGGCCGCCCGTCTTGGCGGTGAACCGGCTTCCGTCGGCGCAATCACGGGAAACCACTCCCAGGCTCAGCGCGAGCGGACGCTTACGGCGTTCCGCTCCGGACGGTTGCGATCCTTAGTGGCGACGGATGTCGCGGCCCGTGGATTGGATGTCCCGACGGTCTCGCAGGTGATTCATTACGAATTACCGGGCAATCCCACGTCCTATGTTCATCGTACCGGACGGACGGGCCGGGCTGAACGGTCAGGGGCGACTCTCTTGATTCTCTCTCCGCAAGAGGAGCATGAATACCTGGCCATGGTGCGACGCCTGCGCATCCAAACCAAGCGCTTGGTTTTGCCCACCCTGGCTGTTTTGCCTCCTCCAGCGCATGAGCCGGAGGTGAATCATCAAGTCAGGCGGGACGGCAGAGGACGTGATGCTCGGCCGCGCCGCGCAGGGGATCGTCCCAATGCACTGCCGCAGGATTCGCGAGGTGGGCAGGGCCGACGGGGCTGGCGTTCCAACCGACCGGCCGCACCGCGCCACGGCAATAGTTGAGGAACTGCATGGCAGGGCAGGGCATGCGTGCCCTGCCGGCCTTGTCTGATCGAGGAGGAGGCGTAGATGAAAGGGATACGGAGTTTGTTGATGGGTGTGCTCATCGCCGGTTCCTCGGCGTTCGGCGAGGCAGCCTTCGCACAAAACGATCTCGCCATCGCCGACGGGATGAAAGTGTCGCTGGAATATATCCTCACACTTCCTGACAAGAGCGTGGCTGATTCCAATGTCGGCCAGGAGCCGATTACGTTCGTGCAGGGGGCGCATGAAATCGTCCCCGGTCTCGAAAAAGCGCTCGAAGGGATGAAGGCCGGGCAGAAACGGCGAATCGACGTCTCGGCGCAAGACGCCTATGGCGCCTACAACAATAAACTGAAGCAAAGTGTCGATAAGGACAAATTGCCTAAAGATGTAAAAGTCGGGGACATTTTGCAGGCTTCCGACAACCGGCTGGTGAAGGTTCTGGAAGTGAATGAGAAGAAGGTCCTCATCGATCTCAATCATCCGTTGGCGGGAAAGACGTTGACGTTCGATGTCACGGTGCTCAAGGTTGAAAAAGGGGACGCGGCGGACGCCACCGAAAAGAAAGCGCACTAACCAGCACGAGGTCCTCAATAGGCGGGGCAGACGGCGCCTGGCACGACTGTCTCTCGTTCCATCAGGTCAATTCCCAGTCGCCGTGTCCGTTACCGGCAGAGCGACGGCCAGTTTCCCCGTTCCGCACACAATCGATATCCCGAGACCGTTGAGATGATGACGTATCCACGCAGCCCGAAAGTACTCCTCGGCGGCATTGCCCACATGGCGAGATTGATCGACAAGATCAGACTCCGTCATGCGGGACACCTTCCAAACTATAACTACCTCACCGTCGGGTTCGACAAGTACCTCATCGACTTCCTGCAGATCGATCCGAAGGCCTTTGAACAGCGTGTACTGGCCGGGGGGAGCGATGATGAGCTGTTGGCTTGGGTCAAGACGAATAGTCGTGCTCTATCGGACCAGGACATTGCGCAATGGTCGCAAGGCCTGCTGACAAGCGGCCCGAAGGACGATGCCACGAAGCAGCGTTACCAGGGACGCTTGCAAGAGGTGGCCACAAAACGCGGCGTGCCGGTGGCATCCTTGCCGCCTGCCTCAACCTGGGTCGATGCGATCGAATTGGACGAAGGCCGGATGTAAGTCTGCGCCGACGGTGGGAGGCGGGTCCTACCGCACTTCGGTCCATCCGTTGGATTGAGATTTGAAGATGACCGTGCGTGAAGACGTGCGGACAACCATGGCATTCTGCCCTCCGTCGACCGACAGCACGCGTTCCTGCGGCGTCCAGGCAATATCAAAAAACCCGCCCGTATACGTCGAAAATCCCAGCGCACGTTCGTTGGTGATGGCCACTGCCACATGTCCGTGGCCGCGCAGATGGGAAACAAGTTCGTTCGGACCGAGCGCCACGCTCGTCCAGTGACCGCGCGATTCCTGGAAGCCATACACCTGCTGATTGGTGTGCGCCAGGATCAGGAACGATTGAAGCTGGTGGTGCCCCACCCGTTCTTCGACTCCCAGACGTACCTCTCGCCATTGCCGTAGGCCGGCAGAAAATCCCAGTAGGCGGTATGTTGTCTGGACGTATCCCGTGTGTCCACGTGAGCCTGATGTCACAATGGATTCACCCGGCTGCAGGGATTCCTCGACGCCGCCTCCCGCAGCCGACCACGCGATGACTTTGTCGGCGGTCGGCGTCACGGTGACCTGCGCGCCGCCCCCCTGACTCAGCGACCAGGCCGGTGCGAACAATAGGCTTGCGGTCGACAAGCTGACGACGATGAACGAGGCTGCTAGTGTTCGAGACATAACGGTGGATCGCTTCCCGTTCGCCCAGCCTAGCACAGCCCCGGTTCCGAACGAAGGATCAATTCTTCGCGGCCGTGACGGTTGTGCCTTATGTGTACAGCGGTGATAGGATTTCTCGTGTCATGCTCGCGGGCAGAGGCGTGATATTCCGTGCGGCAGGAAGAGGGATCTGATGAGTACCCGGCTGGCCATCCTCCTGTGTGTGTGCACGCTTGGCCTGTTGCTGCCGCTGCTAGGCGTATGGTGGGCGGGCGAGCCTGTCGCGCCCTATCTCGAATGGCCGCCGACCACGCGGTTTGTCGTACACGCGCCGTTCTCCTGGCCGGTATCCATCGGATTGCTGCTGCTCATCACCGGTGTTCTCGCCCCGGTGGCGCTGCGTGTCCTGCGCACGACGTCTCGCGAGCGGCCGGCCGCCGTCACGGCCTTTCCCTGGTGGGGGTGGGGAGCGGCCATCTGGACACTGGCGCTGTGGGGACTGGCTTGGACGAGGTTTGAGTGGATGCAACCGTTTCAGGCCCACACCTTCTTCCCGCTCTGGTGCGGCTATATTGTGTTGGTGAATGCGTTGACGTTTCGCCGCGTCGGCCGATGCATGCTGCTGCATCGTCTTCGATATTTCCTCCTGCTGTTTCCGCTCAGTGCCGGCTTCTGGTGGTGTTTCGAATATCTCAATCGCTTCGTTCAGAACTGGTACTACCTCGGGGCTGGCGACCTCGGTGCCGGGGCTTACCTGTTGCGGGCGACGGTGTCTTTTTCGACGGTGCTGCCCGCTGTACTCGGCACGGCTGAATGGCTGATGTCGTATCCTCGCTGCTCCGCGGGGCTGGATCAGTGTGTGCCTATTCGTGTCCTGCCTCGAAAGATGTGGGGCTGGGTGATGTTCTGTCTCGCAGCAGGTGGATTCGTTGGGATCGGCCTGTGGACCGATTATCTGTTCCCCTTGGTGTGGGTGGCGCCGCTTGTGTTGATCTGGTCGCTGCAGGTGGTCAGCGGCGAAGCGACCATCTTCAGCGAGACGGCGCAGGGTGATTGGCGGACGGTGTGGATCGCGGCGCTGGCGGCGTTACTCTGCGGGTTCTTCTGGGAGATGTGGAACTTCTACAGTCTGGCCCATTGGGAATATGCGGTGCCCTTTGTACAGGGAATCACGCTGTTCCATATGCCGCTGCTCGGCTATGCGGGGTATCTGCCGTTTGGTGTGGAGTGCCTGGCGATTGCCGAGTTGTGCTTGGCGAGGACGTGTGTCGGAGGTGGGATCTCCTATGGCGCTGTGGCGGCCGGGACTGATCTGGCGCAGCGGAAACCGACGGTGGCCGAACGTTGATCGGCCGGCGCGCCGCTGCGTGTGGCCGTCCGGAGCATGATGGGACGGCTTTTCCACGATCCGCCGCGGAGGCTCTTGTAGCGTCCGCTGGTCGGGCCAGGCGGGTTCCGTTCCGGCATGTAGGCATAGTAGTCGAATCCGAACCAGTCGTTGACCCACTCGGCGACGTTGCCTGCCATGTGATGGAGGCCATAGTAGCTTTTCCCCGCCTCTCCGCTGCTCACGGGCGCGAGAATCGGAATCTCATGCACGTGATGTTGTCCGAACATGGCCAGGGTACTGTCCGGGAAGGTGTCTCCCCAGGGAAATCGATTGCCGTCCGGCCCGCGCGCAGCCTTTTCCCATTCCGCCTCGGTCGGCAGGCGTTTGCCGATCGAGCGGCAGAGGCCGTCCGCTTCCTTCCAGGTCACATACAGGGCAGGCCACTGGGCGAGGGTCCCATCGCTGACGGAGTGGACGGTGATGACGTGCCAGATCAGGTGCTGGAGTTCCTTGGAGGGATGCTGTTTCCGGTTCTGAAGATAGACGAGATATTCGCTGAGGCTGATTTCGTCGCGGTCGATTTCATAGGCATCCAGCCACACGCGATGCTGCGGAAGTTCTGTATCGTCGAACTGTGTCCCCATCCCGTAGGGATCATCATCCACGCGCACGCTTCCCAGGAGAAACGGTCCTTCGGGAATGCGAATCGGCGGCGACGCAATCGTGATCTTGGCAATCGAGGCCAGATGTTTGGCCAGTTCTTGTGTGGGCGGGGGCGTCGCAGGGCGAGCGGCGGAGGAAAAGGCTGGGGGAAGACAAGCCAGGGCGAAGGTCAGGATCAGAAAATTGAGACAACGGGGAATCACCCTGATTCCCGATAAGCGGACCGGCGCGAGCATTAGGATTTACTCGGCGGGGCGGCGACAGATTTCCCGATTTCGGCAATGAGCCGGCGTTCAATTTCCGCGATCTCCTCTGCATCGACCGCAAGCACGCGCCCACCTTGCACCACCCGCTCGAAATCGGCCTTCACGCTCAAACGGGTGACATTGGAAGGCAGCGCGTGCAGGGACACCACGTACTGGTTGCGGGAACCGGCTGTTTCCAAGGAACTCGGGGTCGAAATCTTTCGCTCCGTGACGAAGACGGCTCGTTGATCGGTCTTCACCGTGACGCGTACCCGATAGCCGTTGCGGGCTAAGGCTTCTTCGGCGGCTTTTGCGACGGCCGTCAACGGCCGGGGTAGATCCTCAACCTGCGCGCCTTTTTCTTCCACCCGGATACTGTCCGTGAGTTGGGCGGCTTTGGCGGCGGTGCGCTGAATTTCTCCCGTCAGCTTCTTCGATTCGGCGAGCTGGGCGTTGAGTCTGGTGCCGAGTGTCTTGGCTTCCGTCTGCAATGCCTTCGCCTCGGTCTGGGCATGTTCGGCTTGTTTCTTAGCGTCCCGCAGCTCCTGGTTCAGCAGATCGATCTGCTGCTGCATGACCTTGTTCCCCTCCTGCAGAGAATTGAGCAGTGACTCCTGCTTGGCCAGTTGCTTGCGCAGATTGTCATTTTCCTGTCGAAATGGGGATTCGTCCGGAGCGCAACCGGCGCACCACGATAGGACCACGAGGCCGAATAGGGGAGCGAGCGATCGCTGGGGGGCCTTGATCATAGTTTGAGGTAAGACAGTCAGATCATTACCAGAGGTTGGCCCCCCTTGTCCATCTTCATTCATATTCTCGCCGGTTTGACCCATCACGATCGGAGCGGCTATTCTGTGCCATGGCGTTCTGGCACGGAGCAATCTTATTCGTGAGTCTGGTGATGGTTGACGCGGCGACGGTGTGTGCCGTGACCATGCCTGAGTCGCCGGAGTCCGTACCCGCCGAAGACTATGCCCTGTACGATCTCGCGCTCGACAGCAAGTTTCTTACCTCGCAGACAACGTTGGTGGTGATCGAGCGGATGACGGCGACGTCCCTGCATCCGGACGAGCCGCACCTGCCCACTGTTGCCTGGTTTGCCGAGCAGGATCTCTTCGGCCGGCGATTGCCACAAGATCTCATTCGTGACTTTGTCGCCAAGGCTCAGCGCTCTTCGCGATTAGAGGCACGATTTCAGTTCGGGGTTCGCTACCGGTTTGTGTCGGGCCAGGGCGTGCCGGATGCCGAAACGGCTCTGCTCGTGCTGCCGGTCGCACAACGGGTAGAGGAGGAACGAGACGCTCCCGGCATTATCGACCGCCTCGCGTTTTCACGTGTGGGGTTCACCTTGCGAGGTGATCAGGCCTTGCTCTATGTCGCCAATCCGCGCCCTGATGCAACGGGTGCGGGGTTCCTCCTTTGGTTTATCCGGCAGCAACATGCGTGGAGGCTGCATGACACCGAGGTGGTGTGGGTGTCGCGTCCTGAGCGGTAGGGGCCTGGATGGAGAGTGTGGGGGGCCTTGTGTGTTGATCTTGCCGGCTGATCGTGAGGAGTGTGCATGATTCGCAAAACATTTTCGGTTCCCCCGCTTGGTTGCAACTGTTCCATCATCGGAGATCCCATTACCAAGCAGGCGGTGGTGGTCGATCCGGGTGGTGCACCCGAACGGATTCTCCGTGAGGTCCAGGCCTTGGGGTTGACGGTCGTGAGTATCGTGCACACCCACGCGCATTTCGATCACTTTCTGGCATCGGGTGCCATGAAGCAAGCCACCGGCGCGACGCTCTGTCTGCATCCGGACGACCGGCCTTTGTGGGACATGCTGGAGACACAGTGTCGTATGTTCGGCGTGCCCTATGTCCCGGCGCCGCCGCCGGATCATTGGCTCACCGATGAAGAGCGTATGACAATCGGGCAGCTGGAGGGCGTGGCTGTTCATACTCCCGGGCATACGCCGGGCTCCATGTGTTTTCATTTTCCGACCGCACAGCTCCTCGTGGCCGGTGACACGCTATTTCGCGGCAGCATCGGTCGAACGGATCTCTGGGGCGGCGATTTTGAGGCTATCGAACGGTCGATCCGGGAGCGGTTGTATACGCTCGATGAGCGGACTGCGGTGGTGACCGGGCATGGAGCCGAAACCGAAATTGGTTTGGAACGGGAGAGGAATGCGTTTGTGCGGGCGTAGCCGTATGCATCCGCTCCTGGGCTCTTCCGGCGCGGACCGGGGGCGCCGGAGAGTGGGAAGCACTGATCCCGTCAGAGGTGTCCGGTGAGTGGGCCTCCATGAACATGCGAGGAGGAAACCATGATCGTGATCGCAGGGCGGTGGCTGCGGGGTGCGCTGTGTCTCTTGATGTTGGTCTTATCCTCAGGCGATCTCTCTGCGCTCGCCGGTGAGGAGGGCGCGGCTTCCCAGGTGACGATCAGCGAGGTCCGGGTCGGCTTATCCGATCATGGTCCCGTGGTGTTGCTTTCCGCAGACGGGAAGACCATTCCCGTTTTTGTGGACCATACGGTGGCCGCCTCCATTCAAGCGGCGCTGACCGGTGAACGGCTGCCCCGCCCCCTCTCTCATGAGTTAATGCATACCATTCTCGAAGCACTCGGTGGGCGGGTCGTCCGGACCGTCATTACGCTGAAGTCCGGCACGTTCTATGGAAGTTTGACCGTGTCCTTCCAGGGGCAGGAGAAGGTGTTCGACAGCCGGTCATCGGACTCCATTGCCCTGGCGATTCATTTTCATGCACCGATTCTGGTCGGCCGAGATTTGCTGGAGTCGGCAGGCGCGCCTTCTCGCGAACCGAAACCGCAGACGCTGTAGCCTCACCCTGTGGCCGAAGAGACGCCGGGCAACTCTTGGGCGGCGGGCTTGTGTCGCGAAGAATCAGGCAGTGCTGGTCTTTTGACCGGTTCTGTCCTATCGTACTGGTGATACGCCGGCGTCTAAGGCGCGCCGGCGCGGAGGCCACCTGACGATGAAGAACCAACGCAAGCATGAGCGTGTGCGCGTGCAGTTTCGCAGCCACTTCTCGATGAAAGGAAAGATGTTGGCCGGGGATGGGGATTTGACCGACCTGTCTCCCGGGGGGTGTAGAATCATCAGTTCGGTTCCCGTCAGTGTGGGCGCCGAAGTGGAGCTGTGTATTTTCCCCGGGGAGAGTGCCAACCCGATTCTGATCGACGCGGCCACGGTACGCTGGTGCCAACCGAATGAATTTGGTCTGTCCATCACGAAAATCCGGGTGCCGGTCCAACGTCAGCTGACGGACGTCTGGCGCAAATTGGCGAAGCCGGGCTAGCCCGCATTATTCATGACGGTTCGTCGCGACATCGCCGAGTCACGTGGCGAGCCCGCCGGCCGAAGGCCCGCCGAAGCAGTGAGTCGTCGATTGCAGCAGAAGTGCTCACGAAGATCCGGGCTGGTTGCGCTCCCGCTCGCGTCGCATCACTCCCGCGCCTCACCTCGTATATCCTCCCCCGGTCCTTCCATGGCACCACCTATGAGTCACCAGCCGGATGTTCATGGTAGGGGCCATTGTCCTTGACCCGCAGGGCGAGAACGGCGCACTGGTGTGTCGGCCGGCGCGGTAGCAGGCGCCGTGCATGAGGCGGGCGGGGTCCGTGTGAGGTACGAGATGTAACGGGCGAAGTCAGATCTTCATGGCATCGCGCACTTCGGCCATGGTCTGAGAGGAGACGGTCGTCGCACGTCGGCGCCCGTCTTCGACGACGGCATCCAGACGTCCCGGTTGTTGCGTCAGCGCCGCGCGTATGTCCCACATCGGCGCGAGGCGCTCCACCACCCGGTCGGCAACAAGTTTCTTGCAGTCGATACATCCGATGGCCGCCTTGCGGCAATCCCGGTTGATCTGTTCGATGACCGGCAGCGGCGAAAAGATTTTGTGAAAATCGTAGACCGGACAGACATCCGGATTACCCGGATCGTGTCGGCGCACACGTGCGGGGTCGGTGATCATGGTTTTGAGCTTCTGCCGCACCACCGGTTCCGTATCGGAGAGGTTGATGGCGTTGCCATAGCTCTTGCTCATCTTGCGCCCGTCTGTGCCTAACACCTTCGGAAACTTGGTCAAGTGTTCCTGTGGTTCGGGGAACACGGGCCGATAGAGACCGTTGAACCGTCGCGCGAGTTCGCGGGTGAGTTCGAGGTGTGGCAATTGGTCCTTGCCGACCGGTACGAAGTCGGGTTTGTAGAGCAGAATGTCCGCTGCCTGCAGGACCGGGTAGCCGAGAAACCCATAGGTGCTGAGGTCGCGCTCTTTGATTTCTTCCTGCTTTTCCTTGTAGGTCGGATTGCGTTCCAGCCAGGAGACGGGGATCATCATCGAGAACAGCAGGTGCAGTACTGCGTGGTCCGATACCTGTGATTGAATGAAGACGGTGGCACGTTCTGGATCGATGCCGGCGGCCAGCCAATCGATCAGCATGTCTCGCACATATTCACGTATGCGGCTGGTATCGGCATAGTTGGACGACAAGGCATGCCAGTCCGCCACGAAGAAGAAGCAGTCGTATTGTGTTTGTAACGCGTTCCAGTTTTCCAGTGCGCCCAACCAGTTGCCGAGATGGAGCCGGCCACTGGCCTGCATTCCGCTCAGTACCCGCTTTCGAGTCGTTGTCATGCCGTCACTCTCCTATGCGCGCGCCGGTGTGAAAGGAGGGGGCGCGGTGTCACTGTATCCTGTCCTGTGCGGGCTTCGTCAGTCCAGAGGGACGAATTTGCCCTGTTTGACTTGAATGAGAAAGACGTGGCGATTGAGGGTGCCGTCGGGATTGAACCCGCTGGGGCCGCTCAGGGTCGGCAGGTCATGCTGCATCAGTAAATAGTCACGAACGGCTTCTCCGGTCGTTGCGCCTCTCCGGATGGCTTCCACCGTCAATCGTGCGGCGTCATAGCCTTGCGCGGCGAAGAGCGAAGGGGTGGCCTGAAATCGCTTGCGATATCGTTCGACAAATTCCTGCACGGCCGGACTGCTGCTCTCAGCGAAAAACCCGTCGGCAAACACCCCTCCCTCGACACTTCGATCGGCGACGCGCGCAAAGTCAGGCTGGTTCCAACCATTGGCCCCGAGCAACGGGACGGCGATGTCGTAAAACGCCAGCTGAGCGGCCAGCAACCCGACATCCAGCGAACGTCCAGGGATGAAGATCGCGTCGAACCCCGGTGAGTACAGCAGGCGTTTCCCTTTCTTGCCTCCCTTTCGGATCCCGGTTTTGGCCGGATCATTGTCGACTTGCACCTCCACCCCGTACTGCTTCAGGTCCTCGGCCTTGAGTTTGGCGATGACGGCACGAAAGTCGTTGTCTCCTTCTTTGTAAGGCTCGCTGGCGATCAGTTCCCCGTCTTGCTGCCGGATTTCCTGCGCAAACAGGCGGGCCAGGTCGCGGCCGTAGGGCGTATCGGGATAGAGGATGGCGAAGCGTTTGAACTGTTGCTCTTTGAGCGCATACTCCGCCACACGTTTGGCTTGATGCCCGTAGGTCAGGGCGGTGCTGAAGACGTAGGTGCCGAATCGTCGCAGGTTTGGGACGGTCGCGCTGGGAGTGATGAGCGGGACGCGCGTGCGTTCGGCCATCTCTGCCATGACGGGAAGATTTTTCGACAACAAGGGGCCGATCACGGCGAGCGGCCGATCGTCGGAGAGGACGTTGGAGAGTTCGTCGAGAAAGGCGGCTCGGTCGGATTCGGTGTCCTTGACGATCAGTCCGATCGACGGGCCGTCACCCCCATCCTTCGAGTGTTCCAGCGCGAGCTGAACGCCGTTCAAGACTTCGGTGCCGAAGGGCGCCAGTTTGCCCGACATGGGAAAAATTGCGGCGATCGAGTAGGGGTGCGCTTTGAACTTGGTCCGGACCACGGCTTGAAGATCGGCGGCTTTTGCGGCGTAGGGATGATTGGGAAACCGGCTCAAGAAGATGCGCAGATCCCGCTCGACCAGGTGATCTTCTCCCGACGTGGTGTGGAGTTCGATGAGCTTGATCGCGGCCAGGTCGCCTGGAAACATTTTCGGATAGGCATCCCGTACGCGCACGAGCATCGGGGCATCCAGTTTCTCATTGACCAGATCACGAATCTGGGTTTCGGTTTCCTGGGCCTGGTCCCCGGTGTCCAGCGGGAGCTCATCCAGCCAGGCTTGAATGGCACGGAGAAAATCTTTTTTCTGCACCTGAAATTCGCCGGTGAGCCGCAGGGCATCTCGCTTGACGGTCGGGTCGGTCGACAGGCTGCGGACTTCCGAGAGCAGCGGGAGCGCCAGATCCAGATTGCCGGCCCTTGCGTGGGTTTTGGCAAGGAGGAGCTTGGCGCGATCGACGAGCTCCGAGTTGGGAAATTCGCCGAGCAACTGATTCACGTAACGAATCGTCTCAGCCTGCTCCTTCATCCCGAACATGGCGGCCGCCATCAGGAGGTAGGCGTCGTCGAGCAGGTCCGGTCCCGGCCCGCTTTCAATGTAGCGACGGAGCATGACGGCGGCGGCTTCTGGCTGTTCCGCGTCGATGAGGCGTTTGGCCTGGTCTAGGGCCGATTGTGCAGTAACGGCCGGCGATTTCGCCGGAGCAGGACGGGAGGGCGCGGGCGCCTTGGAGGCGGCATCAGCCTGGACGGGCGTGCCAAGGGTGACGAAGAGCGCCGCCGCGAGGGCGACGCCGCACGGGCGGAGAGGCGGGGCGCAGACTACTGATCGAGAAACCATTGACTCCTGTGCATGGCGAACGCTCTCGCCGCAATGGAGGCTACTATAGGAAACAGGTGCGGGGGTGTCAAGGTAACTCAAGGCAGTTACGTTGTGTTCACTGGAAGGCTTGGTTATAGTCACGTTGCCATGGTTCCCGTCTTCGCCAACGAGGGGCTGTTCGATGAGCGGTGATGTCGCAGGCAAGACGACGCAGCAGGCGGATTCCCTCCCGCTGGATTCAGTGATCGAGCGCTATTGGAACTATCTGCGGATCGCTCGTGGATTGTCCCGCAATACTCTGTTGGCCTATCAGCGGGATGTCGCAACCTTCCAGCGCTATCTTCTGAGTCAAGGGTTGTCTGAAGCGCGAGAGGTGTGCCCGCCGCTCCTTTCCGGATTTCTCGACCATTTGCATCGATCGGGACTTGCCCCATCATCCCGTGCGCGCGCGCTTGCGGCCATCCGCAGCCTTTTTCGGTTTCTCAAACAGGAGGGGATGGTCTCGGCTAATCCGACGGTGAGTCTCCGCAGTACGTCCCGGGCCCGCCGTTTGCCGAAAACGTTGAGCGTGGAAGAGGTGACGCGACTTCTGTCGTTGCCGGGTGGCTCGTCGCCGGAGGATCAGCGCGATCGCGCCATGGTCGAGGTGTTGTATGCCGCTGGTCTGCGCGTCTCGGAACTCATCGGATTGAAGATTGATCAGTGCAATCTGGAGGTTGGGTATCTCGGCATTACCGGCAAGGGAGGCAAGCAGCGCGTGGTGCCGATCGGGCGACCGGCGGTGACGGAAACGCAGGGCTATCTGCTGCATGTTCGTCCGGTGTTGTTAAGACAGCGATCCTCTCGGTTTCTCTTTGTGACGCGCCGTGGCATGCCGCTCACACGGCAGGGTTTCTGGAAACTGCTTCGTGCCCGCGCGCAGCGTGCGGGTATCGCGCGGATGCCCTCACCACACATGCTCAGACATTCGTTCGCCACGCATGTGTTGCAAGGCGGCGCCGACTTGCGATCGGTGCAAGCGATGTTGGGCCATGCCGACATCGCGACGACGCAAATTTATACGCACGTCGACGCGGCACAGTTGAAAAAAGTCCACACCGCGTGTTTCCCGCGCAACAGATCCGCTCGCGAATCTGTTCGAGCTGGTGAGCGAGGGACGACGACCGTTCCCGATGAATCCGAGTAAGGAGAAACTAGAAATCCTGCAAGAACAATGCATGATTCGTGGTTGACACTGCATGGTGGAGTTGATAGCATCCAAAAAATCTGCCGAGAATGAGAAAAATTGGGCGGATAGCTCAATTGGGAGAGCGCTGCCCTTACAAGGCAGAGGTCACAGGTTCGATCCCTGTTCCGCCTACCAAAAGAAATACAGGGAATAAGTGGGCAGGCATTGCCTTATCCATTAGTAGTGATGTACAAGTGTACGCGCTACAGTATTTAGATAGCTTGATTCTAAAGATCCGAATTCTTTTCTTCCGCCATCTTGGGTTGCGTGGGGCCGTCGTTCAGCCTGGTTAGGACGCCAGATTGTCAATCTGGAAGTCGCGGGTTCAAATCCCGTCGGCCCCGCCATTCCCCCAGCTTTTGGTACAATCCATGCTACCGTTTTCATGCGACGCCATGTGAAGGGAAAGGTCTAGGCTCATGTTCCAATCAGGCGTAATGGGGTTGGTAGGCTCGCTGGGTGCGGTCTCCAAAATCGTACTCTTGCTTCTCTTTATCGCCTCGATTCTTTCCTGGGGGGTGATCCTCTACAAGTGGCGGAGTTTTAAGGCGGCTGATCGGGAAGATCAGCGGTTCTTCAGTGCGTTCTCGAAGATTCGGGACCTTGATGAACTGTACCGCCAATCGAAGCGGGCGGAGGGCAGTCCCAGTGCCCGGGTGTTTCAAGGGATCATGGATCGCGTCCTGACAGTGTCCGGGGATGGTGCGGTGAGTGCCTCGCACGGAGCAGGGGGGGCGAAAGAGCCGGGTCCCGTCATCGATCATCAGTATATGGACAAGACGGTGTCGTACCTGGTGCAAAACCAGGTGTCGCATCTGGAATCCTATCTGCCGGTCTTGGCAACAACTGGAAATATCACACCTTTTATCGGTTTGCTGGGGACCGTGTTGGGCATCATCGACTCCTTCCGTGAGATCGGCATGCAGGGAACGGCCAGCATTGCGGCCGTTGCTCCAGGCGTGTCCGAAGCGTTGGTGGCAACGGCTGCCGGCTTGTTCACCGCCATTCCTGCGGTGATCTTCTACAACTATTACCTGACCCGTATTCGGAAAACGGTGTTCCGGATTGAGTCATTCACGGTTGAGGCCATGCGTTCGTTGCAGACTCGCTTGAAGCAGACGACGGTCGGAGCGCAGTAATGACGTCGGAGACCCGTCACCGTCGGTTCATGGCAGAGATCAACGTGATCCCACTGGTCGACGTGGTGTTGGTGCTGCTCGTCATCTTCATGGTGACTGCGCCTATGTTGTACCGCGGGATGGACATCAATCTGCCCAAGTCTGCAAGCAATACGATTAAGCCGGAAGCCAGAGCCGTTTTGTCCATTGAGCGGGATCAGCGTTTGTATTTGGATAAGGACGCCGTGAGCGTGGTGCAGTTAGAGCGCAAACTCCGGGCGTTGAAAGATCAGAGCCCGGATGTGTCGTTGTATTTGCGTGCCGATCGGGATGTCCCCTATGGGATCGTCGTGCAGGTGATGGATAGTGTGAAGAAAGCCGGGATTGAAAAACTCGGCATGGTGACGGAGCCCACGGGGGCCGAGCACGTAAATGAGTCGGTCACGACTCCCGCGCAGTCACGTAAGAAGTAGTGGCGCCGGACCTGCGCGCCAGACAGTCGTATCGCAAGTCATGACGTTCCAAGCCCTGCCAAGACATACCGCGTTATCCTTGATCGGAGATATGGGGGCCCCCGGGAGTGACCGTCTTCGAAAGACCCTCATCCTCTCGCTGCTGCTCCATCTCTGTCTCCTGACCGTGATCATGGGGGCGAAGTTCTTTAAGAAAACAGAACGTCCGCTCTCGGCAGTCGAAGTTTCCTTGGTGACGTTGCCCCCGGTGGAGGCCAAGGCCGAGCCCAAGGTGGAAAAAATTGAGAAGGCGGTGCCGAAGCCTGCACCCAAACCGGTGCAGTCGGCGCCGATTCCCGTGCCTCCCAAGCCGGTGCACACTCCGACGCCGACGCCTCCGGCGCCCGTGCCGACCCCGGTTCAGGCCGCTCCGGTCCCCAAGCCGGCCCCTCCGGCGCCTACCCCGCCCCCGGCTCCTATTCCCAAGTTGGAAGCCCCGGTCCTGGCGGCGCCGCAGCCGATTCCGCATGCGGCGAAGTCGCCCGCTTCGGCCCCGGTGACGAATCGAGCCGATGTACTTCGGGACGTCATGAAGGATGTGGAATTGCCGTTAAATGCGCCAAAGTATGGTGACATCGCGCCCATGAAACCGGCCGAGATCAAGAAGTCGGCACAGCCCAAGCTGGGGGCACCGGAGCGGTCCGAAGTTGATGCCATGTTAAAGAAATTGAATGTGCCGGATATGGCGGCTCCGCAGGTGTCCTCTCCGCAGGAACCACCGAAGCCGCTGGTCACGCCGACGAAACGCGCCTCCTTGTCAGAGGAAATGACGAACGATCTGGATCGCGAACTGCAGGATCTCAAAAAACTCCAAGCTCCGCCGCCGGTGAAGACCACTGAGCCGATGCGAGAGGTCAAGCCGATGTTCCGCGAGCCTCAACCGACCGTGACGGCCCCGCCGGTGATGGCCAGCATTCCTCGCACGAAACCCACTCCGATGTTGCGGGTGCCTGGCGTATCCGGATCGAATCCGTACCTGGCCAGAGTACAGGCAAGGATCAGCGGGTTCTGGACCGCGCCGCCGGTCGATATCTCGGGCAAGGCATTGACCGTGACGGTTCGGTTCCGACTGGAGCGGGATGGTCGGGTCGGGGCGGTGGTGATCGAGCAGTCGTCGGGTAATGACTACTATGATCTGGCGGCACAGCGCGCTGTCCAAAGCGCGATTCCGTTGCCGCCGTTCCCGCCGGATCTGACGGACTCCTATTTCGATGCCCACTTCACTTTTGCCGTAGGCGAGGCTGCAGGATGAATCGTGTGATCATCGGGCTGATGTTTGCCCTTTGCGTCTTGGTCGGAGCCGGAGTCCTTGGAATTCTGGACTCCCGCGCGACCGATGTGTTTCTGGAGGCGACCCGGCCGGACTTCCAAAAGATCCCCATTGGGGTGTTTGGATTTCAGAACGGCGGCGGTCCCGAATGGCTCGGAGGCCGTATTGAGGAAGTGCTAAAGGCCGACATTCAGCGGTCGCTGGTGTTTTCGCTAGTCGACTTGCCCGGGATCGGGGTGAAGGCGCGTGAGGTGTCCACGACCGACAAGGCGATTCTCAAGCAGGCGGCAGAAAATGGTGTGTCCGTCCTGGTCTGGGGGAAGTCCGGGCAGAAGAACGGCAGCAAAGACAGCGAATTATTGATGGATGGGTTCGTGTACGACAGCGGCAGCGACGAGGTGGTCGGCGGTAAGCGCTATGTCGGGTCGACCTCAGTCGTGCGGTTGATGGCGCATCGGTTTGCCGACGAGTTGGTGTTTCGTTATACCGGAGAGCCGGGGATCGCCAGAACCAAGATCGTGTATGTTGCGGAGCATGGGAACGCACGCGAATTGTTTGTGATGGACTACGATGGGTATGAGCCGAAACAGATCACGGCGGATGGCTTTCTGAACCTCATGCCTCGCTGGTCGCCGGACCGCCGCTTCATTGTGTTTACCGCGTATCGGAGCCGAAACACGCAGGATATCGACATTCTCGAACTCGCGACCGGGAAGCGCTGGACGCTGGTATCCATGCCGGGACTGAACATTACCCCGGCCTTGTCGCCGGACGGGAATTTCCTGGCATTTGCCAGCAGTCAGGACGGCAATTCGGAGATCTACAAGCTTGATACGCGAACCAAAGCGTCGCAGCGGCTCACCGTGAATCAAGGGGGCGATCTTTCCCCCTCGTGGTCACCTACCGGTCGGGAACTCGCGTTTACCTCCGATCGCGGCGGGGCGCCGCAGATTTTTATCATGAGTGCCGACGGCTCCAACGTGCGCCGCTTGACGTATGAAGGGGATTACAATGCCGCCCCGGCGTGGTCGCCGCGCGGCAACTGGATCGCGTATGTCTGCCGCACCGCGCAACGGCTCTATAAGGTGTGTATCGTCTCTCCTGACGGGCAGAAGCGAGTGCAGGTCACGACAGGGCCGGGTATCGATGATTCCCCATCCTGGTCACCCGATGGTCGGCATCTGACCTTCAGTTCCACCGTCGATGGGAAGAGTCATATTTATATGGTCGACACCGACGGCAAAAATCTTGAACGCATTACGTTCGGGGGGACGCACAATAGCTCGCCGTCCTGGTCCCCGGCTCTTTAGGGACAGTCATGATGCAATGCACAGGGGCTATCAACAGATCAACCATTCACCAGCGATGAGGAGTTACGATATGAGGATACGGGTAGCGACAATGGGCCTGACAATGGTTGTCGGGATGCTGTTGGTCATGCAAACAGGGTGTTCCAAGAAGTCGATTCAGTCCGGGGGCGATGCACAGTCGTCCGAGCGTGGGATGGCCAAGTCCGGCGCTCCGGCGCAATCTCAAGCACAACTTCCGCCGCCCTCCCAGGACCAGTTGTCGTCGCCGTCCGGGTTGGATGCTCCCAGCGCCACCTTCCCGGACCTGTCTCTTTCAAGCAAACCGGAAGATCCTGAGACCGGTGGGCTGCGCGGATTCGATTCCGTCTCCGGCGGAAAGGCTCCATCTGAAGAGCGACTCGGTGGAGGCGGCACCATGTTGGCCAAGGTCGAGCCCTCGGAGAGCACGGCTCGTCAGATCGAGGAAATTCGTCGCGAGCAGGCCAAAGAACAGGCGGCGTCGGCGGAAGCGGGGTTGCGAGATGTGTTTTTCGGTTATGACAGCTGGACGATCACGGAGGAAGGACGACAGTCGTTGACCCAGGATGCCCAGTGGATCAAGGCGAATGCCGGAGCGTTGGTCAAGATCGAAGGGCATTGTGACGAACGCGGCACGCTGGCCTACAACTTGGTGTTGGGCGAAAAGCGCGCCAAAGCCGTCCGGAATTATCTGGTGGAACTGGGTGTCGGCGCCAACCGGTTGTCGGTGGTGTCGTACGGCAAGGAGCGACCGTTCTGCAACGAGCGAAACGAAAGCTGCTATCAGCAGAATCGTCGCGGACATGTGGTGGTCCGGTCGAAATAACTGTTCCAATCATGGATGATGTGACATGATTCTCCGGAACAGACGACGGTCAAGGGAGACCTGTCATGGACAGTGGATGGCCTCAACGGAGTGAGATGGCAGGGAATGCCTCAATTGTGAGCCTCGGGGCGACCGGCCGGCCGGTCATGCCGTCACGATTCGGCTTGCTGGCGCTGGTCGCGACAGGGTTCGCCCTGTTGTCGGGATGTGTGGCGCAGCAGGCTGATCTCAAACAAACCGAACGGGAACTCCAGCGTCGTATCAAGCAACAGACGGAAGAGCAGGCTCAGACCAGGGCCCGTCAAAATCAGGAAATCATCTCGTTGCGCGAGCAAGACATTCCGTCCTTGCGCGGTGATCTCGATAAGGCGATGCACCGTTCGCAGGTGCTCGAGTCGCGGCAGGATGACCTGTTGTCCAAACTGGCTTCCCAGGAGTCGAAGTTCGAGCGACGGATCGGCGACAGCGAGAAGCGTTCCCTCGAGGAGAGCAAACGGCTCGGTTGGGTGGAAAAGCAGTTGGTCGATCAAGACGCACTGCTCAAAGGCGAACGGGAACGCAATCGTGCCGAACTTGCGGCCGTCACGTCCCGTCTGGATCAAGTGAGCAGTCACATCGATGCCATCCAGAAGAATGTGCTGGATGCCATGCAGAAGACCACGACCGTCCTTGCGCAGAAAGTGGACTCACGGTTGGATGACCAGCAGAAACTGCTGCATGGTCTGGAGTCTCGCTCACAAAACATCTCGCAGCTTGATGCCCAGAACAAGGTGCTGGCGGATCAGGTGACGAAGTTCAATCAGGCACTCGTCGATTTCAGGCAAGTGTTGAACAGCTTGGGCGAGCGCGTCGTGCAACAGGACCAGACGGTGAAGCATCTTGCCGCATCGCTCGAGCAGGATACGGCGGCCTTGGGCAAACGAACCGATGCGCTGGCCGGAAAAATCGAGGCCGACAACAAAGTGACAGCCGAGCACTTCAACGAGGTGAATCGGAGCGTGGCCTCGGTGGCGAAGGCCTTGGAGAATGCAGGCGGCAAGTTCGTCTCCCGAGAGGATGACCATGAGCGTCGTCTGGAGGAGACCACGCGTGAATTAACACACGTGCAGGCGCAGATTCAGACGATCGATAAGAATCTCGAAAACCAGCATGCCTTCCTCAAGCAGGTTGAGCAGCATTTGGTGGCGTTGCGTACGAGTGTTGCGCAGCGGGCCGAACAGGCTCCGGTCGTGGCCGAGGCCGCGCCCCTTCCACAGACCGCTCCAATGCCCGTTCCAGCTCCCTCATCCTCCACGGCCCCAGTACCGGCCCAAGACGTGGCTCCACCACCGCAGGCCACTGCCGTGACTCCTCGTGCAGAGAACCGGAGCGCGGCGCTGATGGCGGATCGGGAGTCGTACGAACGGACGTTGACGCGTTTTAAGGATGGCGATTTGGACGGTGCCCGGCAGGGATTCGCCGAGTTTCTTGTTCAACACCCCCACTCGGACCTGGCGCCCAACGCCAGGTTCTGGCTCGGTGAATCCTATTACGGCAAAAAGGATTATTCGCGCGCCATCGATGCCTACGATCAGGTGCAATTGAATCATCCCGCCAGCGAAAAGGTACCGGCGGCCCTGTTGAAAAAAGGTTATGCCTACCTGGCGCTGAAAGATCGAAGACGAGCCGCGTCGGCCCTCAAACAAGTCATCGACCTGTATCCCAGGTCCCCGGAAGCGAATAAGGCGATGGACAAACTGAATCAGCTAAAGGAGTTGCACTGACGATGAAGCTCCGATTGATACGGGCGCTCCAAATGGGTGCCGGACTGGCCTGCGGGCTGGTGGTCGCCGGTTGTGCCAAGCATGCAGATTTTTTGGAGATTCGGGATCAGCTGTCCCTTGTGGCCAGGACTCAGGATCAAGAACAGAAACGATTCGAGGCGATGCAACGCCGGCTGGAATCACTGGAACGGGTACGTGAGCCAGAGGGCGGAAAGCTGCGGCTCGACGAGGCGCTGGCCCGGCTTCAAAAGCTCGAAGGGCGTCTAGGAAAGATTGAAGAGGCACAAATTGCTCAAGCCGCCTCCATTCGTTCGGATCTCGCGCTTGCGGAAGCCAGCCGTCAGGCCCGTGCGTCAAAGCCATCCGGCCCCGTCGACGCTCCCGCCATCGTGCCCGGGGTGCCCTCGATCACCCCGACCTCAGCATTCAATTTGGCCTACAACGACTATCTCAACGGAAAGTTTGATCTCGCGGTGAGCGGCTTTCAGCATTTCATCAAGGACTTTCCCTCCACGTCCCTCACGCCCAACGCCCATTACTGGTTGGGCGAGTCGTATTACGGCCAGAAGGATTACATTCGGGCCATTCAGTCCTTCGAGCACGTGGCGAATGAGTATGCGGGGAACGAGAAGGTGCCCGCGGCCCTCTTTAAGCTCGGTCTGTCGGCCGCTGAAACGGGCGATACCGCCAAGTCCCGGAAGTATCTCAAACGGGTGATCGAGGAATATTCGACGTCGGACGAAGCTAAGCTTGCGAAGACGAAGATGGCCGAAATTCGATGACCTCGGGCCTGCCGTGCGGTCA
>Ga0268299_1001267_pt1 | contig 48291 bp, 33 predicted proteins | sample NOBtaG_FD_193484 | JGI IMG/M metagenome (GOLD analysis project Ga0268299, IMG submission 193484) | Activated sludge microbial communities from bioreactor in Nijmegen, Gelderland, Netherland - NOB reactor | ecosystem: Engineered > Bioreactor > Aerobic > Activated sludge | place: Netherlands... | reverse complement strand
AAAACCGGGACCGACTTGCGGGCAGAGGGATCAGCAGCGTAGGAGAGCGACAACCCGTCTGGGCCGCTCGCCATTGGCCGCTTTTCAGCCGTCAACCATTGGCCGGTTTTGAGGTGTCCACCGAGGCGAAGTGGTCCCAGGGGGAATCGAACCGTTACCGAACGATACGGAGCAGATAGCAGATTCTCCGGAAAGATCATGCATCTCAGGCACTTCTGCTCGTAAGTTGAAGCCGAATCAAAGTGCCCGAAAGAGCCCCAAATCGTCCCGATAGGGGGCGAAAGCTCATACCGGTATGAGGTGGGCGGAGGGGAACGGTGATCTAGCGATGCCGAGGTGCTGGTCGTCCTTTAAGAGCTACGGTCATCATCGTCGACTCTTCTCGCGCGCATTTGCCAGCACTACCAACCTTCGGCTATCGCCTCGCATTGACCACTTCGAATGAAGCTCTCTCCCTCCACGTTTCGCCGTGCTTATCAGCGGTTTCAGGCGATCCATGTGGAGAGGTGCGGCAAGCCTCTGGACAGCTTCTCCAACCAGGACGCCTTCGCTCACCAGTGGGAAGGCTACAAGATCGCCATCCCTGGTCGCGCTGCTGCGGTCCTAAACGCGCGGAAATGGTCGCGAGCGCAAATCGGAAAGGGCAAGATCCTGCAGAGTGTGATCCAGGCCATCGAGCTGCCCGGGAACAATCTGCTGCAGTGGGAACCGCGACAAGGTCCAACAAGTCGCGCCCACGCTAGCCTCTATGACGCTAAGAGGGCGCCGGAGCGTCTGCGGCAGTTCGAGAGGATTTTCTACAGCCTCTACAAGAGTAGGGAAGTGGATGAGAGTTCATTTGAGAGCCTTGTTGGCCTCTGCGGCCGGCGGTACGAATTGCTAGGCTACCTCTTCTTCATTGCGCAACCGGGCCGATTTCTGCCGATCCGCACGCGGTCATTCGACAAGGCTTTCGCCGAGCTGGGCATGACCTTCCGAACCGAGGGCCACTGTGCCTGGGATAACTACCAAACATTTCTCGCGATCATGCGCGACGTTCAAGCCCGCCTGCGCGCTGAGGGAATCAGCGACGCCTCGCTGCTAGATGCGCACTCGTTCTGCTGGATTCTGGCTCGTCATGAGGCCGATACTTCCCGGAAAGAAAATCAGCGCATCGTGATGCAGGCTTTCAGGGGAAATCTCGTGGTCGTCACCGGTCGGAGAGCGTTCGCGCCGAGAGACGATGCGGACAGTCGAAATATGAAGGCAGAGGCCGAAAAGCGACAGGCGTCGGGTCAAATTGCCGAAGAGATCGCGTTGTCGGCGGAGCGGTGGCGGCTATGCGCCGGCGGACGATCTGACCTGGCGGCCAGGGTTGAAATGTGTGGGGACCGACCCGGTCTTGGCTATGACATCAGGTCTTTCGAGTGCGACGGCACAGCGCGCTTTATTGAAGTGAAGAATGTCTCAAAGAGTAGCCAGTTTTTCCTCTCCGAAGGGGAGTGGCTGAACAGTCAGCATCGAAACAACTACTGGTTCTATCTAGTCAGTGGGGTGGATACGAACCGTCGCAAGGTGACGTTCCTTGACGCTGCAGTCCTGGAGCCAAACCATCTGCAACCGGTCCAGTATGTGGTTCGGTTCACCTTGTAGCTTCCCAGCCGCCGGGCGATGTGCTGCGAATGACACCGAACAGCAATTTGATACCGACGTTGCTGCGAAAGCTCCCGCTCTCAATCATCGTCTTCTGTTATCGGCAGTAAACTCGCCACCCAACGCCCTCGCGACTCGTTCCGCATCGCTCACAGATATCCCTGGCATCAAACTCATGGGGCTTGCCCGACCTGGCTAGTAGGGCGCGCGCGTTTATCTGATCGCCTTGGTCTGGTCCAGGATAACACCGAATACGGAGCCGGATTGCCATCCTGCGATCCATGCCGCAGCCGGTGCACACATCCTCGGCATCGAAGGAATGGTTGATCGTCGGTAGGTCCTCCGGCCACGGGCTCCAATCCGGGTCGACCTTTGGCCATTCGTCTCGAATCCAGTTCCACAACCCTCTTGGAGGATGATCTTCGCGTTGTTGGTTGATCGTAGCCTCTTCGAGCGCTTGTCGCAGCTCCTTGAAATACGCGCTCTCCCTGTCGTCGAGTTGGGGCGGCGGTTCGGGAAAGTCAGACGCTAAAAGGATGCAGACTGCCTCGTGCTCTCGGAGACCGAGCTTCTCCATCGCCGCCTGAACCGCCTTCTCCGAAGGCCACCACTCCTCCGCAACCTCCCACACTACTGCCGTGATTGGGTCGAACGTCTGACGAGAATACGTCGGTCTCCCGCTCCGCTCGACTCCGTGAATCTGGCCGATCGCATTCACGCCCCACTCGATCCCCCTGACCTTGGCGAGGCGTTCCACGAACCTCATGCCGGGCGTTCTGCCATGCAGCTGATTCCCAGACATCACTAACTCCTTTGCCCGACCCGTAGCGGCGTATCGTGACTTTCGGCAGCGATAACGTCGCTGCCTGGAACTGCGCTTGCCGCTTCGTACGTCACAGATAGCTCAACGTCGGGTTCTTTCGTCGCACGTTCACAGGAAGCTCTGGCTCCCCATTAGTTGCCGTCGGCGCCCCTTCTTCGACTTGACCGGAGCTGGTCAGCACCTCTCGACAGGAGACATTTCTCCCCGCGGTCTTGGATCACCTCGGTCTCTGTCGCCAACAGTTACTAGCCTCCACCCCGCCGCTTTTCGATCTGCCGCAGGTTGTACTCAGCGCTGACGTGACCATGCTCAGCGGCTCTACGATACCACCGGGCGGCCGTACCGTAGTCCTGTGGGACACCGCGACCGTGCTCATACAGCAGCGCGAGGTTGAACTGGGCGCTCGTGTGCCCTTGCTCGGCAGCCGCACGATACCATCGCAGCGCCTCCGCATGATCCGGCGGTTGGCCCTGGCCTTGGTGTAAAATCAGCCCAAGCAAATATTGGGCATCGGCGTCCCCCTGCTCGGCCGCCGTACGAAACCACCGCATTGCCTCCGCGTGATCCTGCGGTTCGGCATAACCGTCCTCGTGGTACATAAGCCCGAGGTTGAACTGCGCGGCGGCGAATCCCTGCTCGGCGGCCGCGCGAAACCATCGCATCGCCTCCGCCGAGTTGGCAGTCACGACCCCGCCGTCGAGATACATCATCCCGAGATTGAACTGCGCGGCGGCGAATCCCTGCTCGGCGGCCGCGCGAAACCATCGCATTGCCTTCTCATAGTTCTGCGATATGTCCGGACTTTCGTAGTACATCACCCCGAGACTGTACTGCGCGGCGGCGTGCCCCTGCTTGGCGGCCGCGCGATACCATTCCATTGCGTTCGCATAGTCCTGCGGTATGCCCTGACCTTTGCGGTACATCGCCCCGAGATTGAACTGCGCGGCGGCGACCCCCTGCTCGGCAGCCGCGCGAAACCACCGTATTGCCTCCGCATAGTTCACGGGTACGCCCTGGCCTTGGTGGTACATCACCCCGAGACTGTACTGCGCATTCGCCAACCCTTGCTCGGCGGCCGCACGGAACCACCGCGTTGCCTCCGCATAGTTCTGCGGTACTTCATCACCCCTATGGTACATCCGCGCGAGCTTGTCCTGGGCACCTGCGTCCCCGTGCTCAGCGCGTTCACGGGCCTGGCGTGCGTTCATGTTGTCTTCCTGTCGGGAAGCGGACATTCCGCGGCGATCGGCATCGGTCCAGGAGTCGTAGTTGCGTCCGCATAGTTTTCGGGCGTGCGGAAATCTCTCTCCTTTGCCTCCGTCTCACAGAGGCACTCCGCCTGTTCCGTGACGATCGCGGTCGCCTGTTCCTGCTTGTCCGGGGGGTATCCGTGCTTCCGAAGCAACCGCTTCACCATCGTGCGCAGCCGGGCACGAGAGCTCTACCGCTGCGTCCAGTCGATCGTGACGTTCCCGTCGAACCGTGTCGGTGAGCACCTTCGCGATTCGCCTTTGGGAAGCGCAGGTTCCGATATCCGCTTTGAGTGGTCGCCACTAGGCTCCATGTGATTGTGCTCACGCCCGACAGCAGTATCGAGTCATCCGCGATAGTGACGCCGGATACTAGTCTCCAATTCGGCATCACCGAGCTCGCGAGCGATCTCGAGAGCGTGAGAAAAGTGCTCCACTGCCTCTTCGCGCCTGTCTGTCTGCGTGCAAAGCAGACCCAGATTCGCCAGATTCTTGGCGATGCCTACGGAACGCTCCAAATTTTCGTTAATCGCCAGGGCGCGACGATAGCATTCTTCTGCCTCAGTTGTTCGACCTGTGGCGGCGTAGATCAGTCCGAGGTTTCCGCAACACGCAGCAACGTCCTCTTCATCACCGGCGATTTCCATGATCCTCAGACCCTCTGCTGCATTCTCTTCGGCTTCCGCGAGATTCTCGCGCTTCCCTTGTGAATAGAGAACGCAGCCGAGCCGCTGTCTCGCATCGCCTAGTATGTCGAGTCGTCCCAGCTTGCCCTCCGCCGCGACCGCCCTACGGAAGAGGCGTTCGGCCTCCAGCAGCTCGCCCTGCTTTTCCAGTACCGAGCCAAATCGGTAGTAGATTTCGCCGAGCACATCGTCGCGTTCGAGTTCGTTCGCGAGGCCATACGCCTCACGAAGCAGGCTTGCGGAATCCCGAAGTCGATCGAAGTGGTCGTAGAGTGTTGCGACCCGAAGGAGCTCCTGAGCCAGTCGTAGTCTGTCGCCTACGATCCTTGCCGCATCGACAGCTTTGACAAGGCACTTGTGAAACAAATCTTCCTGAGTATGTCGAAGATATAGCATTGCGAGGGCGATGCGCCGTTCGCAGTGCTCATCCAGGGATCTCTGGTCCGGCGCTGGGTTGTCGATGAACCACTGCTCTAGTGATTTGATTTCACTCTCGAGCTCGGCCGGAGTTGTGCTTCCGGAACCCTCGGTAGCGTTATCGCCTGTGGGGGCGCTCTCTGGGACCACTGGGCCGCGAGAATCTCGTAGTTTCAGGTTCCAACCGGTCAAATGCATTGCGCTGGTGAGATTGCTGCCGCCTCTACCCTGAGCAGCCGAGACCTGATCGTCGGGAACCGTAACCTCGGCTGTTCCGGTTTCCGGGTCGAGTCTCACGGCTAGTACGGATGCTGGTGACATCGCCCTACATATAAATTCAGCCGGGTCGTCCACCCATGGAATGATGTCAATGTGCTCCTGTCTGCGTCGATGCGCAGAAAGCTCTTGCACAACTCCTTGGACGCGGCCGGCGCGCCTTCCGACACAAGCAGCAACGGGGTCTATACTTGTGTCCGTCGAAGAGACGGCAATCTTTGTCTTAACCCCAGCGATGCGGCCAACGGCTTTGATCTGCACCGTGCCGGCTCTAATTTCTGGTACGCAGGCTGCAAAAAGCGCAACCACAAATGACGGATGGGATCGCGACATTACTATGTGCGCAGCGCTTTGAGGGGGTGGAACATAGAGCGCGACCGCCGACACAAAGTCGTCAAGGTCGTATCTATCGCCGCGAGGTTGTTCCTGCGCATGCATTACGCCGAGTATCGAGTCGCTGAGTTGGACAGTTGTGCAGAGGTCGCCTCTCGCAAGGATGCGGCCACGAACGATCGTGCCCTCGATTTGGTTCCATGGTGGTAATGTTTGGCCGAGGAAGCTGTCAGGCAGTCTCAGTAGTGTCCGGATCCGGTTGAGAAGTGACATGGGTCAGGAGCTCCTAGTGAAAACATGCCCTGGCAGCTTTGGGGGGCGCATTAATTCCAAGAAACTAGAGCGACATAGAAACGGTGCCAGGGGCGATTGGCGACAACATTGCGGGTGGGTATCAAAGCCGGTTGCTTTTGTTGCCGAGCTAATCGTTGCTCAATCCGGACCACAAGTCTGACGACGCCTCCGGTAAGAATGGAGTCGCCCTTTTGGCGTATGAGCCGTCGCGGGTGACCCAAGTAAGAACGGCTTCCGTTGCGGCTCGGGTGATCGCGACGTACAGAGCTCGTCGTTCCTCCTGGAGTTGCTTGGGCGTTGTGGCGCGAAAATCTGGGATTGTCCGGTCCTCGCACCCGACTACAAAAACCGTCTCAAATTCGAGCCCCTTTGCTCCGTGAAAGGTGGTAACGAGAAGGCCGTTCGCCGGCGCACGTTGGGGAGTGGGGCCGATCGTGGTCACCCTCAGCAGCTCTGTCAGGTTCCGTGCGGCTTTCGCGACTTCGTGCAACGGCCGAATCTCCACAAGGTCAATACCTTCGGCTTCGGCAAGACGTTCGACTAGTTGCGCCGGAGTCATTCGAGGGCCATCCACCCAGGACGTCAGCGCCTTCCAGGTGCCGTTCTCGACGTTGTCGCCGGGATGCTGGTTTCGGCTGAGCGACTGCTCTTCCAGATTCTGAGCTTGGTTGAGAGAGAGACCGGCAACGTCGACGAGGTATGTACTGACGACCGCGGGAGACATCGTCCCGTCTCGCCAATCCTTCAAAAACGCTAATATGGCGAGGAGGCGTTCCTCGGGAGGGGTCCACACCTCGCTAGTATCGGAGCGTATTGGAGCCACCGAGGGGAGCGTGTGTTCGATCTCGGTGAGGCGCGATCGTCGACGCGCTAGAATCGCAATCCTGTTGGCGTCGAATCCGCGTCGAAGCCTAGTTTCGACCTCGGCGGCAATCCAGTCGGCTTCTGATTTCCGATCTTTCGACTTCCGTAGGACGGCATAACCCGGAACAAGCGGGGTTCTAACGCTTCCATCCAGGACGTATCTCGCTACGGCTTGAATACGAGGAGCGCATCGACGGTTCTCGGATATCTCGATTGGCGAATCAACGTATTGAGTCGCCCAAGTTCTTACAAGGTCTGCATTGGCATGGCGAAAGGCATAAAGGCTCTGGTCTGGATCCATGACGATGAAGAGATGTCGATCACCTGGCGGAGAGCCAACGAGTTGTTCGAGAAGGGCTAGCTGGCCGGCGTCGCAGTCCTGCGCCTCGTCAATCAGGATGAAGCGGTCATGCTGGCGGACCGACTGTCGGATCTCGGTGTGGCTAGAAAGAAGTTCTGTTGCCAAACGAATGCAGCTATCCCAGTCGAGGCGGGATGTTTGGCGGAGTTCTCGCTCCATTAGCGCCACGAGAGGTGGCAACTGGGGTGAGCTCAGATTCCCGCGAATCCGCTGGTACGTTTCGAAGCGTTGCGCAAAATCCGGCATGGGTGGCAACCGATTCCGGCGAGCTACCTCGTCGGCTAGTGCCTGAACATCCTTAGAGCTGATGGGTTCGACGTCGGCCCGCAGTGACAAGCGGTAGCCGTGTGCGCGAAGGAGACTCAGCGCGTACGCATGGAGTGTCGCGATATTGACTATACGCGCTGTGCTCGTGTCGAGTACATTGTCGACTCTTCGCTGCATTTCACCGGCAGCCTTGCGGCTGAAAGTCAACAGTATGACTTTGCCGGCACGACGTTCTGCCAGCCAGCACGCGTGCGCAACTAGAAGATGTGTTTTACCGGCGCCGGGCCCCGCCAGAACGAGGACATTGTGGTTGTCTGTCCGTGCTATTTCAGCCCGTTCAGGCGAGAGGTCAAAGGCTTCGAGGATGTCGGACCGGCGCGTGGAGGTCACGGAGGAAACCTTGTGGCCCGCTCGACGAATCGGAGCATCTGTCGAAGGCCAGCAGGAAGTTTGCTCGCGTCTGTGCCGCCGTTCGTGAGTTTGCTGATCACATCCGGGACGCGACTCTTGCTCGAGGTGAGCCGGTAATAGCGCGCCTCGCGAACGGTGAGATCGGAAACGGTGGCCGTAGGGTAGGTAAGTTGCGGACGTCCGGCGCCGCGCCTGACGTTGACTCTGTTGCAGAGATTTCGCTTTAGTTTTTGAGACTTTGACATGGACCGCCAGGTGCTGAACGGGATCCCTTCCAGTCCGTCGAGGATGCTGTCGATGACGGCAGGGCACGTCTCAGCAAGAGCTTCCTCGATGTTGCGGTCGTTGAGCGGTACGAAGTAGCCATGCTGGCGTAGCGTCGCGTAGTGACTAGTGGTGGGTGGCATCTGGGGTAGGATGCCGTGAGTTACGAGCGCCGAAAGAAAACGTTGAAGCTCGCTTGGGACGTCTGCGTCAGCGAAGCAAACGACAGGCGCACCAAAGCCGGGTGGGCCGAGGCGCTCCCACAGCTCCACAATGTTGGTCTGGCCCCTAGCATCCACGATCTCCACACCGCGCCCGTGTAAGTCGAAGCCCATCGCCTTAGCGCAGCTTTCCAGTGCGAGTCCCTCTAGTCCTTCCGATATGAGTACGCATCGAGCAAACAGCGCGTGTGCGGACCTCGCCTTGGGTACGGGCCAGACGGAGGTTCGTGCCGAACAGGAGCCGTCGATATTCCTCAAGAGTATGGGTCGAACTCCATCGACAATCATCTCTGGAGAATGCGTGGTAATGATCACTTGGCCTGGCAAATTCGTGAGCGAGCGCCCCAGGGCCCGTTGTGCCGTTGGGTGAAGATGCGCCTCTGGCTCCTCGATCGTCATGATCGGTGAAACGAAGGATCGGCCCGCGCGCATGCGATCGGCGTGGAGCTTGTAGATTGCGAAGAGCACCGCTCCTTGTGTTCCCAGCCCATGCCGCTCTGCCCCGAATGGTCTCTTAGCACCTGGCAGACGAAGCTCGATAGCGATGCGCCGAATCAGTTCGTCAACGTCATCGGGGGCGGCGCTCAATTGTACACCCATCTCGCCTATCCCGGTGATCGTGCCAGCGGTCCCCAGTGCATCGCGTATCTCAGCCAGGCCAGGCGTGTTTCGCAGTAGGTAACCACTCGCGGAGCGCAGTCGGAGCATCGCTGCTGTGCGAATCGTATCGTCGGGCCGAGACTCCGACAGGATGCGCGACCAGTCTGAGGCTCTCCCCCCAAGACCTCTGCGAAGGTCTCGTTCGGCCCCGAAAGCGTGCAGTGGGAGCTCGAGCGGAAAGGGGAACCGCTGTAACGGGGGAAGGGTCTGACCGTCGATGCGTAGCGGCACAAGTGTCGTTTCCAGGGCGTTGACTGTGGGGTCGGCGTTCCAGCGCGTAGTCAACCGCAGGTAGAAGCGCTCGGCACCGTCCGGTCGGACCTGAGCGGTGTGCGAGCCTAGTTCTCCGGGCTCGAAATGGGAGTCAGTCGAGGTCGGGGCAATGTGCAGCTCAATCTCGATAGGTTGGCATTGTCGTGCAGCTTGCCCCGGATTCGTGCTGCGAAAATCCGCTTCGGAAAGGGCAAGTGCGCCCCGGTACATCAGAATCGAACCAAGTGCATCGAGAACTGTAGTCTTCCCCGCGTTGTTAGTACCTACGAGGGCAGTTACGGACGGCCCAAAATCGAGCGTGACGTCTGCGAGGGCTCGAAAATTGCGGACTGCCAGCTTTTCGATGCGCACCTTGGTTTTGGGATTAACGAGTAGGGACGCCGGCCCTGTGCGTAGGGCCGCGGCGGCTGCGGTGTTGTCTGTGACTATGAGCGACCGACGATAAGGGCGTCACGATTTCGGCAAAATGGGTCGGATGAATTCGAGTCTTGGTTGGGCGCAGTCCCAGAATTGGGCGCGCCCTCATCGCAGAAACCGCGGACAGCTCGCAAGGCACAACAGGCGAACCCGCGTCATTCTGACGCAGGAACTTTCTGGCTCGGCGATTTTCGCTCGGCCTTCAAAAAATGGCTTGGCGAGCACATAGGGCATGATAATGCGCCTTCTCGAAAGTAATCCACCATGCCCACCGACGCTCCCGACACCGTCCCACTCGACCCCCGCACCGCGGTCGGCCACGATCTCGCCCGAGCGGCGACCTTTGTCTTAGCGCAGCACGCCCCGGCGACCCGGCGAGCCTATCGGACAGACTGGACCATCTTCCGAGACTGGGCCCACGCCCGCGGCGTCGGCATCCTGCCGGCCGCACCAGAGATCGTGGCCGCTTTTCTTGCGGCCGAGGCGGCGCGGGGGGTGAAACCCGTGACACTCGGCCGGCGCCTGGCCGCGATCCGCTATGTCCATGCGGCAGAGCGGCTCGAGCCACCGACCAACACGGAGCTCGTTCGCGCCACCATGCGTGGCATTCGGCGGACGGTCGGGAGTGCGTCGCGGCCGAAAGCCCCGCTCCTCGCCGCGCAGGTCGTCACCATGGCGACCGCGTGTCCGGCATCGGTGGTCGGGCATCGGGACCGGGCGCTCATCCTCCTGGGCTTCGCCGGCGCGTTTCGGCGGGCTGAGCTCGCCGCACTGCGGGTCCAAGATCTCGAGGAGGTTTCGGAGGGACTGCGCGTCACGGTGCGCCACTCCAAGGGCGATCCCGAGGGGCGAGGGCAGGTGATCCCGATCGTCCATGGCGCGCAGGCGTGCCCGATCGCGGCGGTACGAACGTGGTGCGAGACCGCCGCGATCACGGACGGGCCCGTATTCCGCCGTATTCGGAAGGGGGAGCGCGTGATGGCGGACGCGCTGACGCCGCATAGTGTCGCGCAGATTGTGAAAGCGGCGGCGGCGCGGGCCGGTGTCGACCCGGCGACCATTGGCGGGCATTCGCTGCGTGCCGGGTTCGTGACGTCGGCGGCAGTAGCGGGGCGATCGCTCTTTCGCATCATGGACGTGACCCGCCACCGCCGCGTCGATACGCTCCGGCGCTATGTGCGCCGCGCCGAGGAGTTTCACGATCACGCGGCGGCGGGCCTACTGTGAAGCCGTGCCCGGTGTCGCCCGAAAGCTAGAGGGGAACTATTCCTCCGTTGACGTCGAGCCTGCCGTAGCCCGCGGCTCCGGATCTGCCGAGGCTTTTTGCTTCGATCGACTCCGGACGTAAATCTCGATCTCCGTAATCTCGCCCGGTCGAAGGGTCGGAAGCGCTGGCCGTCGGGTGGGCTTCCCGTGCTGTTGTTTGGCCCAATACCCCCGGGGTGGGACGGGGATCCTGGCGCGCGCACAAACCTTGGCGAGTCCCCGCCCCGAAAGTCCCCAGGTCGCTGCAAGCTGTTCGACGGGTGCGGTCCAAACGTGATCGAAAAGCGTCTGACGATCGAGGCGCACGATCGCATCGGCGCCGTAGCGCGACCCGACGCTGACTATCCGAGGTAGGTTCCGGGGTGGCTTTGGGACCGGGACACCGAACTTTGCGATGACTTCCCGCGCGCGGGTTGGCCGCAGTCGATCGTCGCGCCAGGGTTCACCGGGTTTCGAGGGCAGAAACCCGACCGCCTTCATCCGAGCCCGGAGCGCGGAGGTGCGCGCGATCGCCGCGAGGATGGCGGGGGCACAATGGTCGGCCGTTGCGAGGATCTTCATGACCTCGACGAACGTCCACTGGTTCATCCGGAGCAGCGAACGCCGGACCTCGGTGATGTCTTCCGGCGTTGCCTCGGTCCATCGTACGCCCGCCGAAAATAGGCGTTGGATTCCATCGGTCGACCGCCGCAGGCCGAAGCCACGGTCGTCGAGCCAGTGGAGCTGGGAGCGAAGTACCATGCCGACGTTGGTCGGCAGGCCGTGGCGGGCCAGGCGCTCGATGACGTCCGCGTTCGCAGCCGCCCGGAACAGTTCCTCGAAATCATCCCGTGACGGGTCGGGGTGCAGGCGATCGAGAATGGCGGCATGGCCAGCGCTGCACGCCCCGTAAACGGCCGTCGACCAGTCGTCGGGGTCTTCGTCCTGCGGCAGTCCCCATCGAAGGTCGGGAGCGGGCGCATGCGGATCGGCACCAGCCCACAGGCTGAGTTGGACGCCTTTGGCGTTCCCCTCACGAGCGTGATGCGCGAGGGCGAGGTCGAGCTCGACCTGGATGCGCCGATTCTCCTCACGATGACGCTTCGCGAAGCCGAACAGCGGCTTGTTCCCCGCGTGCTCGGCTAAGACACCTCCCAGCGCGTGATCCGCGGTGAGGTCCAGGCCGAGTGCATGAAATCGTTCGATCACGGCCGTGTTGTAGCTCTCGCAGACGACACCGGGATCGACGCGGAGGGGATCAGCGTCCCACGCGAGGAGGAGGTCGACGAAGGTCCATTGCCGCGCGCGAATCGTTGCCGTCAGCACACATTCTCGCTCGAGGTTTGGATCGTACCCGTTGCAGAGCAGGAGATAGACGAGCGACTGATTTCCTGCGGCGAGGGCAATCTCGAGGGCAGAGGGAGATCGCCGGCTGGTTCGTCCCGTCTGGGATGTCTGGAGTGGGCGATCTTCTCGGATCCACTGCTCGATCTCGTACAACTCGCCTCCGTGGCAAAGCAGATGAAGGGCCGCGAGCTCGTTCGGATCGTTCGTTGTGCGCGGTGGCGGTCTCGGCGTGTCCGGTGATGGACGGTCGCGCGGATCGATGAAGGTGCCTGTCATCGTCTCATGGTCGCCCGGGTACCGAGCCGCTGGGACCCGGCTCGGCAGCCGCGAAGGGGTTGGGTGATCCACGGATGGCCACGTTCCGTTGGCAACGGAACAAGGCCTCTTGTGGAACGCAAGGGGTCCTATATATACGTTCCAAGAAAGGCCGCGTTCCGGTGCCTCCGGAACACCGTATATCATGGAACGAACTCCACCACCTCCGACTAAGCTCGATAGCAGCGCAGCGCCCCCAACTGAGCGCGATCTGCTGAATTTTGCGAGGGATTTCCTGATTAGGCGCATTCCGAGTGGTTGGGCGACACAGGTGGAGCCGCGACCTGGGCAGCTCGACGCTGCGTGGATGCTCGATACGCCCGATGGTCGTACCACTCATGTTACCTGCGAAGTGAAGAGCCTGGTGAATGCGCGCGACATTCCGGCTCTCGTCGACCGCCTGACGAGCATGAACAGTCGAGTCGGCCCGACCTTGGTGATCGCGCGCTATCTTTCGCCACGCACGCGCGCGGCGCTCGCTATGGCGAACTTCTCGTACCTCGATGCGACGGGGAACGCCCGCATCGTGCTCGACGATCCTGTCGTCTTCATCGAAGCGTCTGGAGCCGATAGCGACCCCTGGCGGAGTCCCGACCGTCCGACGAATAGCCTCCGTGGGCGGCCGGCCGCGCGCGTCGTGCGCGCCCTCATCGATCTCCGGCCGCCATGGAAGGTGCGAGAGCTCGTGGCCGCTGCCGGGACGTCGTTAGGTTCTACCGTTCGCACGCTCGAGTTCCTGAGCCGCGAAGCCCTCATCGAACGATCGCCCACCGGAAACGTCACCAACGTGTATTGGGAGCCCCTCCTCGAGCGGTGGGCGTCCGACTACGATCTCACGCGGAAGCAGCGCGCGGTGCGTCTGATCGAGCCGCGCGCGCTCACCCGCGTCGAAGATGCGGCCGCGCAAGCGGGTATGCGCTACGCGCTGAGCGGTTCCTTGGCGGCGCGGTGGCGCGCTGCCTACGCGGAGCCAAAACTGGCGGTCCTTTACGCGGAGGACCTCGATCAAATGCGCAACACCCTCGCACTCCGTGAGGCAGACAGCGGAACGAACGTGCTGCTCATCGAGCCGATCGATGACCTCGTGTTTGCTCGGACGTGGCAACAGAACGGCATCACCTACGCCGCGCTCTCGCAGGTCGTGGTCGATCTGTTGGCTGGCCCAGGCCGCAATCCAGAAGAGGGGAAGGCGCTGCTTCGATGGATGCGGGACAACGAATCGCAGTGGAGGATCGGGCAGTGAATCCCTCGGCCTTCATGATCGCGCTGCGATGCGCGTTGCTCGACGCTCTCGAGGCGCTGGCCGACCACCGGCACGCGCTGGTGCTCGTCGGTGCGCAAGCCATCTACCTCTACACGGGGACAGCAGACGTCGCGGTAGCCACCGAGACGAAAGACAACGATGTGGCGGTCGTGCCCGAGCATCTCGTCGACGATCCGCTACTCGAGGTTGCGATGAGCCGCGCAGCGTTCACCCACGATCCCCAGAAGCACCAACCCGGTGAGTGGTATTCCAAAGATGGTTACCCGGTTGAGCTCTTGGTTCCTGCGGCGCTGCACGGCGGCGCTGGTAGCCGAGGTGCGCGTATACCGCCCCACTCCAAGCGGGCCGCGCGTGTTGTTCCTGGGCTGGAAGCCGCGGCGGTCGATCACCAGAGGCACGAGATTCGGGCCCTCGATCCGGACGACGCTCGCGTGATTGCCATGCAGGTCGCGAGTCCCGCCGCTCTCGTGGTCGCGAAATTGTTCAAGCTCGGAGAACGCCACGAGCAGGATCCGGCTCGCCTACTCAACAAAGACGCCCACGACGTGTATCGCTTGCTGCGGGCAGTCGAAACGGAGCCCGTCGCCGACGCGCTGGCGCATCTCCAGCGGCACGACCTCGCGGGCTCGGTGACGTCGCAGGCACTCGCATGGCTGCGTACGCTGTGTGCGACGCCGGAAAGCGTCATTCCGCAGATGGCCGGGCAGGCCGAGGCGCTCGTCGGAAACCCAACGGAGGTCGCCGCAGGTATGTGGGCGCTGGCGCAGGATCTGATCCGGCGTCTCGGGGAACTGGAAGCCGTGCGCCGATAGGGGAGGGGGCCGTGGAACACGACGCGCAGCAACCTGAGCCGGAGTCCGAAAAGCCTCGCGGACGCGGGCGCCCAACGAAGCTGACCCCAGCAATCCATGCGACGATCGTCGAGGCCGTCCAACGCGGCAACTACCTCGAGACCGCCGCCGCGCTGGCAGGGCTCGATGCCGCCACCTTGCGCCGATGGGTGAAGCGCGGCACGGACGAGCCGGACTCGGCGTTCGGCCGCTTAGCCGACGCCATCCGCCGGGCCCAAGCAGAGAGCGAGGACCGTGATCTCACGGCACTCGCGGCTGCGGCCGATGGCGGCGTGTGGCAAGCGCGCGCCTGGCGCCTCGAACGACGCTTCCCGGATCGCTGGGCGCGTCGAGCGCGACACGAACATACCGGGCCGGGGGGCGGTCCGATCCAGCACGCGCATGTTCATGTGCTGGTTCAAACGGTGGTGGAGGTGATGGGGAAATATGTCGACGCCAACCGATTCGATGCTGCCGTCGCCGAGCTCGGCGCCCTCATGGACGTCCGCGTTCCACGCGGCGGCGACGAAGTTTAGGGATCGCCTGGCGCCGGCGGACGGCGCACGGACGAACGCGCTGTTGCCGTGGGTCGAGGGCGCCGCCTTCATGGCCGACCGCGAGCCCGTCGACTTCACCGTCTGGCGGTATCTTCGAGACGTCTACGCCGCGGTTCCGTCCGACCCGGCTGGGCTCGACCTGACGATCATGAAAGGCGCGCAGTCCGGCGCCTCGACTTTCGCGATGCTCTGTACGCTGTGGCTGGCGCTCAGGCAGCGGTGTCAGGTCGCGTACTTCCTGCCAGTCGCGCGGACGGCCTTCGCCTTCTCGCAGAACCGCTTCATCCGGATGGCGCGCGACAATCACGCAATCCATCAGCTACTCGGCGATCCCGCGACGCCACACCAACGCCGCGTGGTCGACGAAGGGTCCGCGTCGGTCCGACGTATCCTCGAGTCGATCGTGTACTTCACGTTCATGGGCGGAAAGGTTTCGACCGAAGCCTTGCCGCTCGATGCCCTCGTGTTCGACGAGATTCAGGCAATGCTCCTGGCCGACATCGAGCGGGCGGAGGAGCGCGTCGCTGCGAGTGCGCTCCGCACCATCATCCGCGTCAGTACGGCTAATTTCGCCGGCGCTGACATCGCCTACTTCTACGAGCGGTCAGATCAACGGAAGTGGCACACGCGGTGTGGATGCTCGGATGATGTGGTGCTCGCGGAATGCTGGGACCCGCGGGTCGGACCGCTGTGTATCGACAGTGGCAACGGGACGACACCGAGCGTCCCTCGCGAGCCGTTCTACGTGTGTCCGCGCTGCCGCGAGATCCTCCTCGATCCACAGGACGGCTATTTCGTCGCCCACCGCCCGGCGATCCCACGCGTCGGATTCCACTGGCCGCAGATGGTATCGCCTCGCCAGACGGCGGCCTCGATCCTGGACAAGTGGCAGCGGCGCGTCGACACCGGGCACTTCTACAACCGCATTCTTGGACTGCCGTACGCTGATCCCGCAACGCAACCAGTAACGGAGGCGCAGCTCATCGCCGCCCAGAACCCAGAGCTTCGATGGGGGCCCCCGGCGCAGAGTGAGGTGGACGGCGTCTACATGGGTCTCGACCAGATGGGAGGCGACCTCCACGTCGTGATTGCCGCGAGGGCAGGTGGCAAGCAGCGCCTCGTGCACCTCGAGATCGTGCAATCGGACGATCCCTTTCGCCGTGCCGCCGAGCTGATGGCGCTCTATCGCATTCGCTACTGCGCGGTTGAGAATCTGCCCAACTTCAACGAGGCCCATCGGTTCGCGAAGGCGTTTCCGGGCCGCGTGTTCGTGGTGCACTACCAGGACCAGGCGGATGATCTCATCGCATGGGGCGACAGGCCCGGGGATAGTGCTGCGACCCGCCTCAGTGAGGAAGAGGTCAAGACGCGGTTCACAGCGGCCGTCGACCAATACAAGACCATGTCGTGGGCGCTGTCGCGCTGGGTACATGGCGAAGTCGAGACGCCCGACGCTCGAACGCTGACCCAGCGACTCCGAACCGACCAAGGCGAACGGTTGGTGCAGGTATGCTGTGATCCGAAGGAGGGCCTGTGGCTACACCTCCAACGTATTGCCCTCGTGACGGAGCTGCCCGAAGGTCGCGAAGACGAGCGCAAGCCACGCCGGGCCGTTCGGAAGGTCGGAATCGATCCGCACTTTGCCTACGCCTGGCTGCTCTTGCAGGTTGCATGGGCGCGTGCCCACGGGACAACGACTATGCTGAGTGTGCAGGACTCGGCCGATTCGGCTCATACTGCCACCTCGCCTACTACAACGACGGCCGACCCTCACCGCGCGCAACTGAGCGAGGTGTTTGCGTCCCTCAGTAGCAACACTGCTGAGGGGGCGTCCTGTGGTGAGTGCGTGAATTTCGATCCCGTGCGCCGATTCTGCAACGAGCGGCGCTGGCTCGTACAACCTCAGCAGCCGCAATGCGGCGCGTTTGTTCCGGAAGACGATGATACCTACGACGACGAAGAGGACTATGGAGGAGATGAGTGGTAAATTCTTCGGTTTCCTTGGACCTCGCAGGACTTGGTGCTGAGTACGAGAGAGTAGCAGAAACCCGATGAGCCGAGGTGTCGCTTCATGATCCGCGGGATGCTCCTCCGACTGACGGACAACGCGACCTTGTCGGTTGCGCAGACGTTGTCGACGCTGCGTGCCGGCTTAGAGCAGGGGGGCCTCTGCTGGATTCCCATCCTCGGTCAGCCGCCGGCATCTGGACGACATGAAGCGTACCCCCTTCTCCTTGTTGCGGCGGACAAGGTCATCCGGCTCGTGCTCGAGATCCATGAGCTCCGCCGGGGACGCGCTGCGGGCCGGGATCTCGACGCGACGGCTGATGAGGCTGATATCGCCCCGGCATTCGCCGACGTTTCGGCGGACGCCTGGCTGAAGGTTGGCATCGCCCAGGAGCTGACGGCTCTCGAAGCGCGATTCGAGGAGGATCCCCCGCTCGGACAGGGGATCAACTACGTCGAGTTCGATGAGCTTCGGCATGTCTGGCGCCGGGCCTCGTCCTCATCGATAGCCGTTCCGAAAACTGCGCCGGTGCCACCCACACGCGCGTCCGCGACGACATCCGGTTTCCCACTTCCGAGGCAACTTCGCATCGACAGACCGCTGCGCGTCCTAGGTATCGACCTCACCGCGAACGCCACCAAGGCATCTGCTGCCTGCGTTCTAACCGCCGATGGTAGGGAACCCGTGCGATGGTCTGCGCCTGCGCGTCCGCTGCTGACGGACGATGACATCGTCCGCCTCGCCACCACCGAGCCGTGGGACTGCATTGCGCTCGATGGCCCGCGCGCGGAACCGAGCGGCTGGCTAGGATTTCTGGCGCGAGACGAACCGTATCGCGCCGGCCCACGCAGTCGCAGCTGCGAACGTGCCGTTCACGCGCGGATCGGGTCCATCTTTTTCTTCGGGCCCCGCGCCCGAGCAGGAGTCAGGGAGTGGCTCAGCCGTAGCACATCCTTGTTCAAGCGACTCGCACCCCTCGGGGATCGTCTCATCGAGGTGTTCCCGCATGCCACCTTTGTTTCGCTGGTGAATGGGACCGCTTCTCGGCGGCCGAATCCGATCCGACCCAAGGACACGGCCGGTGGACTCATCGACCGTGAAGCGATTCTTACGGCCCTCGTGGGTCGGATCTCCTTGGCGAACCTTAGCCAGGGTAACGCCGAGCGCCATGACATCCTCGATGCAGCTGCGGCCGCGGCGACCGCTATCTGCCATGTTCTTGGTCGCACGGCGGCGCTAGGTGACAGCGCAGATGGGGGGCAGATCATCGTTCCAGATCGCTGCGCTGTGGAAGCGGAAGCCTAGTCAGTCCGAGGCGCAACCTAGGATCCGCCACTGACCGCTATCGACCCCGGCCTCGGCGTCGAACGCCAATGCATGCCACGCGAGATCGCCGTCGGAGCGCTCGTCGACCCCGAGCATGTAGAGATACTCCGCTGGGACGCACTCGGATGTATGCGCGCAGACGACCTTTGCGATGGTCCGCGCGTCGTCCTCGATTCGCTTCTTGCAGCGGTCAACGTCGGGATACGGCCAGGCATAGGTGATCCCCACCTTCAGCGGGCACCGAATATGGACGAGCTTGGCTATCTCGGAGCCGAACCCGCGGATGTCGTTCTCATGCTCGATCGCGACAATGATGGGGAAAGGGTAGCGGCCGCGGGTCTGAGCATCGTGAGGCACAAATACCGCGTCGAGGCTGAATGGCTCGTGACCCCAGTCGCGGAGGCCCATAGCTTCTGCAGTCAGGCCAAGTACCGTCCGGCGCTGTGGTGCGGGAGGCGCAGCCCACAACATGGAGCTCGACCATTGGTAGGCATCGGAGATCACTTCCCGCCATCGGACCCGGTCCCCACCGTAGTCGTTGCGGCATGCCAAGTAGCTCGCCAAAAACGCTGCACAGAATTGATCTGCGTATGGCAAAGGCACCTCCTCAACCGGTGATCGAGAATCGGCGGCGGTCTGGGAACGTAGTCTTGTAACCTGAGCGCGCTGGATGAATCGGACACTCTAGGAAGAGCATGGGTGTAATCTTGGTGGCGACTATGCCTGGCTGAACCACGACAATTGGTCGAGCTGTTCGCGGAGGGAAGCCAAATCTCTTTTCGGACTAAAGCCCTGCGAAGGGTGATGTACGAAGACTGTCGCAATCGTTCCGACCGATGATCCTCGCTTTTTGAGGCGCTCAAGCATGTCCTTCACCGGCTTCCCGAGGCCGAGGATGACCCGGGGCTGTAGGATCGTGATCTCACGCTCGAGGATGAATGTCGGACATCGATTCTGCATCTCTGTGGTTGGGCTCCCAGTACTATTCGCCTTCCGTGGGCGCGGGCCACATTTGACGGCGTTGGTTACGGCTATCAAGTCGTATCCGCCGACGAACTGAGCGCGTTTCGGGTGACGCACTTTCTGGGCAGCGGACTCGAGCTCAGCGTCGTTCTCGAAGGGCGCAAGGTCCAATCTCATGAGGACTGTCTGGGCCGAAGCGAGCATCCAGTTCTCGAATAGTGAGCCTGAGTAAGTCTGTTTGCCGTAGCGAACCCGTTGCGTGCTCAACAGCTCTCGCTGGGCGATCGGTGTCCCCTCGTAGCAGACTCCGAGGCCACCCGCGTCGTTCATGTTGTGTCCAAGGACAAGTAGGCCGGATCGACGGTACTGCGGGCCGATCCAGGGCAGGTAGATGTGCGAGCTCGGTGGAAGAGGTCGCCCTACTTCGCGTCGCCAGCACAGGAGAGAGTGGGGGCAGGCTCTGTGGAGCGGAAGGCATCCGCCTGCCTTCGAGATGAGTCCCAAGCCATGGCTGTAGAGTGTCTTGAACGCCGGGTAGAACGCCAACGCCGTCGAGTTCATCCGTGGGTGGGGGGCATCGCTACGATGGACCATGTGACTCCACTTTGTGAACTCCAGGACGTTGGGTGGGGCGTTCAGACCATCTGACGCTCGACATCGGACCAGCTGATTCGGTTGGGGCCGAGTCCTTGGAGGATGGATCGGAGCTGACGGACGGTCTCTGCTCCCGGTGCGTCCGTGAACGCCTTGGGGTCTCCTAGGATGATCAGCTTGCCTTGGGCACGGGTGATCGCGACGTTTGCAAGGCGATTACCTTGATCCCCGCGGTACAGCTGTCCCATGCGGCTATCTCGCATCTCGACTAGATCCCAGACGATGACCTCGCGCTCCGATCCTTGGAATGTGTGGACCGTGCCCACATGAATGCGGTCACTAACGTTTCTGGCGATGTCATCGCCCTTCAAGAGGCTCTGGATGAGGCGAACCTGTGCTCGGTAGGGCGCGATGATGCCAACTCGGCGTGAGTGGTCCTGCCGCGCCAACCAAGTTGCAAGCCGGACGGCGCGAGCGGCGGTCCCGCGATTGCAGCGCGAGCCCCCAGCCGTCTGCTCGACCACGCAGTCGTCGCCCGGCGCGACTTCCACCAACAGCGCGCCGCGCCCCGCTAGCGGCTTGAGCTGGCATGCTGCCGTGGTCGAGGACGAGGCTCCATCCTCCAGGAGGCCGCCGTAGAACGGTTTGTTGATGCATCGGCTGACGTCTGGGTGCATGCGGCGCTGAGTTCTGAGCATCGCCAATGCCGGATGGCGGGGCGGGGTCGTGGTTGCGATGTCCAGCAACTGGAATACATCCCGATGGAGCCACCGCTCGGCGTGCTCGGTCTTCGCGAGCGCGATGGGACCCAGCTGTCGAAAGTCCCCCGCCACGACAAGTTGGCCGCCGGCGCGTCGGGCAACCGCCACAAGGTGCGGTATCGAAAGCATGCTGGCTTCGTCGATGATCACGGCCTGGAACAACGGCGCAACCTCGTCGAATGTGTCGATGCAGGTTTGCGTCACCGTGGTAAAGACCACCCTCGCTTGATCTAGGGATGTCTTCGTCAACTCCCGAAGCTCCTCGCTGACACGCTTGCTTTCTAGATTCAGGCGCGCGCGTGCCTCGATTGTGAGTTTCTCCGGGTGTCGGAGCTGAGCGCGAATGTCGGTCAATTGTGCTCGTAGTTCACGCGCGCGCTCTTTGTCTGGAAAGAATCGCCGGTCTCGAAGCACGTCGAGATCCCGCGCGTGTCCGAAGCGCAGCACCCGACCCTCATCGAGAAGATCCTGCTGGCCGTGGCGTATCAAGGCATCCCGAGCCTTGAGGCATATCTGGTCGACCGCAACGTTTGCTGTCGCTGTCGCGAGCACTCGGACACCCGCGCGAACGAGATGGGCAATCACTTCCCCGAGAGTGTGCGTTTTCCCCGTCCCGGGCGGTCCCCACAGAAAAGTGAGACTGTGGCGGAAGGCATGCTCCGCGGCTGCTACTTGCGAAGCATCGAGGGACGTACTCGATATCGACGCGTCGCGTATCGCGGCAGGTATACCATTTTTGTTGAGGAGAGAGTCTTGAAGTCCGCGGGCGGCTCGCGCGTTTTCGACTGCACGCCGAGTGGCGATGACAAGCTCTTCCAGTCTGGGTCGAAGTACGCCTCGGCGGGAAAGCACTTCCGAGGGAATTAGGTGATCGACGGTGACGATCAGCCGCCACTCGCCGGGTTCTTGAGAGAGAAGCGTTCCGGGCGTTTCTTGAATCCCGGGCCAAACGAGATGCACGGGCACTCCATCCGGCACGGGAAACACCACGTCGTCGCGGTCCATCCAGTAAGTAAACTGGTAGACGTGGTTACTGGGTAGCTCGAGCTCTGGAAGTCGTCGTCCGTCTTCGATGCGGATTGGATTCTTCTGTGTATCGAGCCGGACCGCTCTTCGTTCGTCCTCGAGAGCGCGACACATCTCGTCGTAGTCGTTCGAGGCGGACGGTCCGTTCTCCACGCCGGTCTTCTTTTGCGCGGCGACGAGGAGCGAGGGGAAGTCGCGACGCACCGCCTCCCAATTCGGAACGATGGGTCGTCCGTGATGATCTCCCTCCCATCGGAAGTAGGACCGATAGGCGTAAACTACGCGCCCAACTTTTGCGGCATTTGCTGGTGTCCCGCTGCCAAGTGCTTTGTAGGCGATCTGGATCGGTGCGTACGGCTTCATCGGGTCCGGAAGCTTCCTCCACATCTTGATGATGCGCTCGAACACCTCGACATCAGAGCTTGGATCGGTTCCCATTCAGAACGCTCCGGTTTAGCGAGTTGATGCGACCTCGGCGCATGCCGGCGGTCCCCTAGACGTCAGAAACAAAGCGAATGCGCTCTCCCAGCGCGGCCGCTCGACCATCCGTATCCGTCAGCCGCGCTTGAAGGCACTTCAGGGCGATAGCTTGTGGCAGGCACCGAGAGAACTTGAGCCCGTCGATCGCGGCGGGAGCGACGGGCGGCGGATACGCTGAGGCCCCGCGGAGGCCGGCGACTCGTACGTCGAGCGTGGCAGAAGTCGCCGTCTCCTCCAGGGCAATGGCGAGATTGTCACCGCGTGCGGTGGGTCGGGCGAGGTCAGCTAACTCTGCCCGCAAGGATGCGTTGGCGAGCAGTCCCGCGAAGGTCCACCAGGCTTGGTCCTTCGCTGTCCGAACGACGACCGTGGTATCGCGCTCCACCCAGGAGAACTCTTCGCGGACACGAGCCAGCTCCGCGGTGGCGCGGGAAGACAACGTCGCTGGCACGGGGTCGCCGACCAGCACGTCGCGGATCGCGTGGCAGAGCGCCGTTCGCAGTGGCTGTCCGTCTCCGGGCCAGCGCGACTTCCCATCCCCTGGGTTTGGTTCGACGTAAGCGATGCGGGCGTCCCAATCAAGGTGTTTCACGACCCAGCTTCGGCCCGCGAGGACGATGATCGGCACCTCGTTCTGTTTCACCTCGAACGAGGTGCGGTGGACCTCGCCGAGCTCGTTCCGCCCGTGCAGCACGCGGAAGAGCGGGGGACTGGTGAACACGGAGAACAGCTCCATGAAGTTGCGCCAGCCGTACTCGCCTTCGCCCTCGGTGCCCAACGAGAGGAGGCCGCCATCCTCGAACAGGATCGTCTGGTCGATCATGTGGCGCACAACGGCTTCGACGTCAGCGTCGTCCATGGTCGTGAACCCCGGCATGCGACCGATCCATTCCTGCCAGCGATGTCGACCGACACCCCGTTCTTGCAGGCTCAGAGCCATGATCTGCTGCGCGAGAATGTGAAAGGGCAGGGGCGGGGGGACTATCGGCTCGACGTAGCCGGATGCGCGTAGGCGGATGAGCGCCGCGGCGCGCAGAAGCGACTCATCGGTCGTGGCCAGGAACAACATGCTGGGCCGCGTGCCGGGGCGCCGGCCGGTGCGTCCCATCCGCTGGAGGAAGGCCGACACTGAGAACGGCGCGTCGATCTGAATGACCCGATCGAGATCGCCGACGTCGATGCCGAGCTCGAGGGTGCTCGTCGCGACGATGACGCAGTCCGAACCCTGGGCGAACGCGGCCTCGGCACGTTGCCGCTCGTCCAGATTGACGGAGCTATGGGAGACGTAGGTGTCGATCCGAAGTCGGCGAAGCTCGATCGCCAGCTCCTCCACGCGAGAGCGGCTGTCGCAAAACACCAGCCGCTTCTCGCCGGCATGCAGGCCGGCGATCACCTTGGCGGCGTTCTGGAGCGTTCCAACGTAGTCGAGCTGCAGCTCGGGCTCAGCCGGCTTTGCTGCTGGTGGCGTCACGACGCGCCTGGGCGCGGTGGAGGAGCCTGCCAGCCAACTCAGCAACTCGTCCGGATTCCCGACGGTCGCCGACAATCCGAGTCGCTGGATGGGTCTTCCCGTGATCTTCGACAGACGCTCCAGCAACGAGAGCAGGTGCCAGCCACGATCGTCGCCGGCGAACGAGTGCACCTCGTCGATGACGGCGCAGCGCAGGTTGCAGAACATCGTGCGGTGGTCGATCCGGCGCGAGACCAGCATGACCTCCAACGACTCGGGCGTGGTGAGCAGCACGTTGGGTAGGTGGCGGAGAATCTCTCGCCGGCGCGCCTCCTGCACGTCGCCATGCCACAAGGCGACCTGACGGCCCCCATAGCCGGCGTACTCCGCCAGGCGCGCTTCGAGGTTGTTCAGCAACGCCTTGATCGGGCAGAGGTACAAAACGCTGAGCCCCGGCCACTCCTCGCTCATCATCCGGGAGAGGACGGGGAAGAACGCGGCCTCGGTCTTACCGCCGGCGGTGGGTGCGATCAGGATCGCCGTCTCGCCGTTCAGCACCGGCTCGATGGCGTGCTCCTGCAACGGCCGAAGCGCCTTCCACCCCAGGCTGTTCACGATGTGGTGCTGCAGCGCCGGGTGCAGGCGCTCGAACGCGCTCACAGCTCGATCTCGATCTCGTCGGGTGAGCGGCCGCTCCGGGCGGCCAACTCGGCGTCGGTGAGTTCGCCGTCGGCAATGGTCAGCGCATAGTGTTGACGCGGGTCGAAGTCGGCGAATTGATCCACGCGGTCCAGCACGTCGCCAACCAGCTTCTTGAGGAAGATCCGGGGCGCGACGCCGACACGTCCACCCAATCCACCAGTCACTGCCGCGGCGAGCTCCGCGACATAGGCGTCGTCAACCCGCGCCCGCACGCGGTTGGCGGCGGAGGCTCCCGATGCGTAGATGTCGCGCACCTTCGCACCGACCAATCCCAAGCGTCCCAGATCGAAGCCCGGCAACCGAATCTGCACGGCTCGTGGATTGTCGAAGCGGGCATCGGTCTGGAAGTCGACTTCAAGCCGCTGCGACAGGGGCGCGAGGCGTTTGACGCCTTGCGGCCCATCGAAGAACGCCGGGGTACCCGTGATCAGCAGATACAGGCCAGGGAACCGCCCGGCGTCGATCTCGTCGATGAGCTGTCGCAGAGCGTTCAGGCCCTTCTCGCGAACGTCCCCGCGCACCCGTTGCAGCGTTTCGACCTCGTCCAGCACCAACAGTAGTCCCGGATGCCCTGAGTCGCGCAGCACCAGCAGCAAACCTTGCAGGAAGCTGAGAGCGGCGAAGTGATCGATGTCGCCCTTGATGCCTGCGGCGCGCTTCACGCCCGCCGCGACGGTGGGCTGACCGGAGAGCCACGCGATCAAACCGTCTGCTTGCGGTGCGTCGCCGGCGGCGACGGCTTGTCGATAGGCGCGCAGCACTGCGGAGAAGGCCGGTGCCGTTCGCGTGATCGAGGCCAATCGTGTTTCCATCAGGGCGGTCGTCGCCGTCACCAGCGCCTGGACGTCGTGCTGATCGACGGTGCCGCCCGCGAGGACGTCTTCCTCCAACGTGTAGAGCCAACCGTCGATGACGCTTCGGAGCGCGCCCTGCGGGGTGTCGGTAGTCGCCAAGCGTTCGAGGAGTCGACGATACACTTTCTCCAGCCGATGGAGCGGCGTCTCGGTCTCGGAAATCTGGACCTCGGCGGTCGCGAATCCGGCGGCGCGCGCTCTCTCCTGCAGCCAACGCGAGAAAAACGTCTTGCCGGTGCCATAGTCGCCCCGCACCGCCTTGAAGACGGCGCGCCCAGCTTTCACGGCATCTAGCTCTTCCGCGAGCGCGGGCTCGAAACGATCGAGCCCGACGGCGAAGGAGTCGAGGCTGCGTTGCGGCACCGTTCCTCGGCGTAGCGAGTCGATGATTTCCTGGCGTCGCTGCGGGCTGATCATGACGTTTTGAGTCCGAACTGGACGAATAGGAGCTCGCGGTTCAGCGTGAGCGAAGCACTGACCTCATCAACAGCCAGGACGGCGTATCCATCAACGTTCAAGAGCTTGCGGAAGGTTGCCAGAAGGCCGGGCAGGCGAACGGGCTGCACCTCCAGGCGGCGAGCCATTGCCACAGTGGTGAGCGTGCCCCCATGCTCCTCGAGGGCTGAGAGGAATCGAACGATGCGTTCTTCGGGCATCGGTTGACGCCCGGCGCGGGCGCGTTGCTCCTGGAACAGATCGGAACGCAACAGCGCTTCGATCCACGCTGGTGCGGTGGCTGCGGGCTCCGGAGAAGCGATCGTCTCGAGCTTGCCGTCGAAGAGCGGCAAGTCGCCCTTTCCCGGTGGAGTTGACCGGCGTGGTCGCTTCGCTGTGGGCGCGGGCTTGGCCACCGCCACGGCCACCGGCGCGTCCGGCGGCTCGACAGACCACCATGCGGGAGCGCGCGGCGGCCGATCGACCCAACCCGGCACCTCGATTGACGGCTTGGTCAGCACGGCCAGCGGCACGACGACCTCCTGCGGCGTAGCACCGCCGTGGTAGCCGTTCTTCTTGAGGCCGTATCGTAGCCGCTCGGTCCACGGCAGGACGACCTTCCCGCCAGTCGGCGATAGAACGCGCGGTCCGCTGATCAACAGCTCACCCTCGGCGAGTGCGCCGTCCGGAGCCCGCCAGCGCTCGCCCCCCGAACCGCGTCCGGTGGTGGTGGTCCCGCATTCAATCACATGACCATGGTCACTGGTCAGGATGACCACGCGTCCCGCCTCTGCGGCGGCATCGAGAACTTGGTGCAGCGGTGCGATGGTTTCACAATCCCACCGGGTATTGATCTGCTCGCCCTTGGCCAAGTGATCGTCTACGGCGTTGACGACGACGCCCAGGATGCGGTGCGTGGGATCTTGGATCAGGGTGCGCGTTTCCTCCGACAGTGTCCCGGCACCCCCTGCCCGTAGCTCGTCCTTGTGGAGGAGGCGGGGTGGATGGGTGGTGGCAGTATGCAGCCGAAGTTTCGGATGGCTCTCGAAGGCCACCTTTTCGTCCTTCTGCTCGCCTTCGCGCAAGACACCCGCCAACAGGCTGGCGCGCGAGTACTTGGTGACACTGGGAAGCGTCGAAATCGTCGCCACGGTGGGGCTTGGTGATCGTTCGGGTGCGACCTCGATCCAGACGTGCCGCTCGATGTCTTCGAGCAGTTCTTGGAACGCCGGCAAGCCCATACCGTCCAGGACCAGCAACAGCACCGGGCGGTTCGCCGCGAGAGGAACAGCGATCTCCTCGAGCACGCGCTCGATCGGCAGGACATCGTTGCTCGTCGGGTTCTCGGACCACGCAGCGAGGTGCGTCGCGAAGGCGCGATTCTGCTCCTCGCGCTTGGCGAACACAGCCGCATCGAGACGATTCATTGCCGTAGCCAGGGTCGCTGCGCCGGCACCATCCCGGATAGCGCCACGCGCCCAGTCCACGAATCCGCCGTCCGTCAGATAGCGCTGCGCAGCTTCGGCAAGAGACTTCGGTGGTGCGACGTTTCCGGAGCGGTCGAGCCACGCCACCAGACGCGGCAGCATCTCCAACCCTCGCACGAGCATCCCCCGGGCGTCGGCATCGACATGATCGACCGCGGCCTGCACTGCCCGGATCAGACTAGCGGCCGCGGTGGGCGAGGGATGCTGGACTGCGGCTTCCAATGCGCTCCCTACCTGCGTGAGCCGCTGCTTGAACCCGGACGGGAGAAAGCGACTGTCCCGGGCGAGCTCGGATGCCCCGAGCTCATCGCAAAGAAACACATCGGCAGCGGCCAGCAGACGCGCAGCGGTGCTCTTGTCGCCGGCTTCCACTTGGCGACGAACGAGGCCCTCGGACTCGGTGGCCCAGGCCAAGGCCGCGGTCGGATCGATGCTCTTCACGCCGACATAGGGCTCCAGGCGAATCGCCGCCTCGCGCGCCCCTTGCTGATCGGGGTTCGCGAAGATGGCCCGACACGCAATCCCGATCTGAACGACGCGATCACCGTGCCCGGCCCCTACGCAGCCGAGCAGCAAGGGAGCGGCGCTCCCAGCGGTCTCGTCGAGAAACGCCGCGACTCCACGCCGCACCGCTTCGGTCGCTTTGCGATAGCCACTTGCCGTTCCCGGCGCTGCGATCCATTCCAGAACCGCACGTAGATCGAGCTCTGTGTTCGTGAACTGGAATCCGTGCCGAAGCAGGGCAGTGTACGCGGTCCGATAGTCGAGGATCCCCGTCGGAACGGGATCCGGGCCCGCCATTGGAAGCACTTCCAAGAGCGCCTCTGCCATCCATCGCTGCGAGCGCAATCGTGGATCGAGTGTGCTGGCACGGAAGAGCTCGAGAACGAGCCGCCAAACATCGATTGGGAAGAGCTTGTGTTTCGCGAGGCGGCCAACGACATCACCACCCAACGCCGCTTCGTCGAGTGCGGTCAGGAGCACGGCCGGAGTGCCGTCTTTGTCCGCTTCCATGAGGGCCTCGCGGATCTGCAGCGGCGATCGCCCGACGATGATCGGCAACTCTTCCGACGCGATGCGGATGGTGCTCGGCCCGCTCCATTCAGTGGGCGTGCGGATGCCGATCACGCGCGCACGCGGCGCCTTCTGGCGAATCTGTCCGACGTAGTGTCGGACCTGTGCCTCGCTGGGCGCCCCCAGGCTCACGGTTTGGCTCGTTTGACGATGCGCCACGAGAGCTCGAGCTCATGGCTCGGCTCGGCAAGCTGCGCCAGCAGATCGTCGAAAACCTTCTGTGCCGCGGTGGCGCTGAGGCCAGCCTTTTGCCCGGCAGTGACCAACTTCCGCTCCGCGTCAGGCCGCTCGGGTTTCGGTTCGACTAAGACGGCGAGCGCTTCCTCATGGAGCCGCTTCAGCACCGGGCCGAGGGCCACCGCATACTCGTCACCCGCGAGCCCTTCGCGAAGCTCATCGACGACCCGCTTGGCGCGCGCAGCCTTGTCGACACCGACGTTGCGTAGCGACTCGAACACCGTCCAGGACGTTGATTCCAATACGGAGTCCAGCTCCGCCGCCTTCTTGATGCCGGAGGCCATGGCGGACTCCGACGTTGCGATCTCCGCGCTCGCAAGGGCTTCGATCGCACCGGCGGGGCCAGCCGTGGCGATGGCGTCGAGCAATGCTGACGAAGCTCGTGCCGTTATCAGTCGCGGCGCGCGCTCGGGCTCCGGCACGAAGTCGGCGAGGCACCGGTTCAATCGCGCGATCAGGCTCGCACACTTCGGCTGAAACGATTGAGCCGCCGTGGCCAGTTCGCCGCTAAGACGGCTCGCGTTCGCGGCATTCAGGAGCTGCGAGCTGGTGATGCCGAGGATGCTGCCCGCTCGCTCGACCGCCTTCGTCCAGACGTCCGAGGCCGGCAGGCGCTCCTCTCGGAGCTCGATGTCATCCTCCAGCTTCTGGAGCTCCGGGCGGATGGCGGCGCCATGCCAGAAGAACGAGCGGTTCGTCTGCGCCGCGAAACTGATGATGATGAGGTTCTGTACCGCCCTGGGAAGTCCGCGGGGCGTCGGCCGATCCATCCATTCCCGGAGCTGCCCAACGGTGATCGTGGTCGTCTCGTCTCGCGCAGCTTCCTTGGCGAAGTGCTCTGGCCACTTCTGGCCCAGCACGAAGTGGGTCTCGCCCATCTCTCCCAGCTCGAGGGGAGCAGCGATGCCGCGCATCACTTCCCGGTGACTGCGCTCGATGGGGATCCGGCTATCGGGCGCACCCACAGCCCGCTCGATCTCGTCACGTACCCGGTTGAGCGCCGCGGGCCTGACGTCTACCTCGAGCCGAGGATGGGCCGGGTATTGGCTCTCCAGGAGCTGATCGAGCAGGTGATCGAATGCCTGCTTGAGATTGCCGCCGACGGGAGGTCGCGGGACGTAGGTGCCATCCAACGACTGGAAGTGCTCGTTCAGCTCATGGGTCCGATCGATCGTTCCCGGAATTGCGTCCGCCACTCCGTACGCTCCCTCGAGCACGCTGAGGATGCGTTGGTGCAATTGGCTGCGCTGATTGTCGAGCAGCGAACGAGCGGCGGCGCGATCGACGGCCGAAAGATGGGAAGCGCATTGCTCGAAACGCTCGCCGGTCAGCAAGTCGTCAAGGATGACCAGCGAGGCGAGCTCGCGCTGGGCATCTACGCTCAGGTAGGACGGCACCCAGACGAGTGTGCGGGCGTCATCGTTCGAGGCGCGATAGTTCTCGAGCTTCGCCAGGTCGTCGGACACCGGACGGCCCTCTGGGTCGAAGGGGAAGTCGATCACGACTCGTCGGTCTTCCCCTCGCGTGCGGAACGATTCGTCAGGCAGCTCACGTACGTTGCCGTAGATGACCGTGAATTCCCGTTGGGTCCCCCGCCACGTCTTCTCGTAGGACAGTTGCAGCTCGCCGCGATCGTCGATGTCGAGCTGTCGGAAAAGCAGATCCCGCACCTTCCGCCGGCGATTTCCGTCGTTGTCGGCGCGGCGGTTGTTCTCGATGATGGCTTCTGTATCGACACCGCTCGTCTGGACCGAGATGACGGGGTTCCGGGGGTCGTCGCTGATCTTGATCTCGCCGACCTGCGCGGCCCAGCGGCGCAACCGTCCCAGCACTTCAGCGCCTTCGCGTCCTTGAATGGGCGTCCGAATGGAGCCGTGGTTGAGTGCCGCCAGCCGAGATGCGGTCAACGCCTTGAGGGATCGCACCTCGGGCACGAGGGCCGCAAGCAATAGCGTCTTCAAAATGCGGGCATTGGCTCTGAATGCGCGCGCGGCTGGGTCGTCGGGGGACCGCGTCGAGAGCTCTGTTGCGGGGAATTTATGTTCGCGCTCCAAGAGCGGTAGCAGCTTCGAGAAGTAGAGCCGCTTAGCGTTCTCAAAGTGCAGCCGCATTCCTTCTGAGAACGGCTCATCTCCCTCGGCGATCACGTCGAAGAGGTCCCCAACGGGAACGATCTCGCCCAGGGTAAGCGTGTCGCGTTGGTCTACCAGGAGTTGCAACATGACCTTGAGGGCCGTTCGCTCCCGCTGCAACACGGACGACACGGCGACTAGCGTCTCGATCAATGCCGGGCTGAATGGATACACCTGCCGGAACGTCGCGAGGTCGCTCTCGTCGGTGAGCAACACCTCCAAGATTTCGCGCCGAACCTTCTCGGTCTCCTTGAATGCTTGATCGAAGGCTTGGCGGGCAGCCTCCGACTTCGGCTTCAATACCCGCTGCTCGGCGATCTTTGGCAGGTTGCGGTCTTCGAGCGTGATGGTGTGGAAGCGGCCCTCCCAGTGGGACAGCACGTCGGCGAAGCGGAGTTGCTCCGCGCCGGTGACGTGCTCGCCGACGAGTTGTCGCAGGTCGCGCTGACGGGCCACGAAGCTCACCAGCGGGATCGGGCGATCGGCAGACTCAGCCTCGACCAGCTTCGCGAGCTTCTGCCCTTCCTGGCTCACGAAGGAGAGATCGGCGGCGTGGCTCGCGAGCCAGAGGATCAGCTCGTCGAGAAAGAGGATGACGCCATGATAGCCGAGCGCCGCCGCATGGCGGCTGATGACCGAGAGACCTTGGTCGAGCGGAACGTAATTTTCGGTGCCAGCGGCTGCGACCTTGGCGTAGCCCGGCAGGAGCTTGCCGACTATGGCGCTCACCAACTGGAGTCGATCTTCGCTGGCTGGTGCCGCCGCCAGCGCCGCCTCGAATCGCGCGGCATCCCAGGCGGCCCCGAGCTCACCCCAGCCGTCGCCTCCATCGCCCGCCGCACCTTCATTGATCGACGCGAAGAATTTCTGATCTCCCATCTTCTCCCGAAGACCAGTCGCATCGGCGAAGAGCGTCTCGGCGAGAAAGACGGGCGGGATAGGGGCCTCAGGATGCAGGCGCCCGACGTGCTCGGCGTAGTGACCGAGGATGGCCTGCTCCATGCTCGCCTTGCCGATCATGTGGTAGGGCACCAAGAGGAAACGCTTGCCGTCACTCCACGCATTGTGGGTAGCGACCACGGTGGCCAGCTCGCGAATGGAGCGCGCAGCCGAGTTCTGTTGCAGCAGCAGATGCAGCACGGCCATGAAATGGCTCTTGCCGCTGCCGAAGCTGCCGTGCAGGTACGCCGCGCGACTCTTGTTCGTTTCGAGTGCGCCGCGGATGAAATGGAGAGCATCGTCGAAACATTCCGCGAGTTGAGGCGTGACGACGTATTTGCTCAGCGTCTCGTCGGCTTGCTCCACACCTCGGGAAAGCTCGAGGACGAAATCCCCTTTGCCGACACGTTCCGGAAGATTGATCAGGTCCTTGATCAGTGTGGTCATGATGCCCGCTGTCTCGCTCTTTCCTTCGCTCTGCCCTTTTTCTTGCCCGCCGGGGGCTTCCACTCGATCAGATGTTGCGGCGTGAGACCGAGGGCTCGAGTCTCGGTCTCGACGAAGCCACGGTAGTAGTCGCCCATGCCCACGCCGTATTCCGGGTGCAGCTCGTTGTGCCACTGCTCGAGCCACGGAACTAACTCGTGGAGGGCGGCCAGCAGTGGCGTCAGCCGTTCAGGCGGCCAACCCTCGGTGTCCTTCATGGCCACGTAGTAAGCGGCGATCGCTTCCGCTCGTTCGAGATGATTCCAGCCGGCCCAGCCGACGACCAGCGAGGGATCACCTTCACGCTCACAGTAAGGAAAAGAGATGAAGCGCTCCTTAGGAACATCTAGCTTGCCGCGAAGCGACCAGTAGGTGTCGTGCGCATAGTCCGCCGATTGATATTTCGGAGGTATGGGAATGTCGCCGACCTGTTGTCTCTTGAGCGAGGTTGCCTGAGGTTCGCTCAAATACTGCGGGTCTCGAGGATCAAGCCTCGTCCGAGAATCAATCCCGTCCTCTTTGCGCTGCAATTCCCAAGTGCGCTTCCATTCTAGTTGTTTTTCTATGCCGGGCTTGGTGTACCGGCAGAAGGAAAGAACGGGAACCGCCTCGTCGTGAACGAGATCAGCCATGAGTTTCGAGACGTCAAAATCCGCATGTCCCGCCAGGCATGCCGCCGTTGCCATGAACGAGGAATCCTGGCCGAGAGAGTCTGCAAGCTGATTAGTCGATTGCAGGCGTTTCGCCGCCCAACGATCTGCCTGATCTAGTGCGGACAACAGACAGATTTTAAGATGGTCATGATCGAGAGTCGCACGAAAGACCGATTCTGGGATGTTCTGCTCGGTGTCCCGCCACACGCGTTTAATCTCCAGGCGCTCTATTAGGCGCAGTTGATTGCTTTGTTGAAGAGCCGCTCGGCGACGGTTCCAGACGTCGACCAGCACGGGCGAGATGATTCCGACAGGCGCCGCCTCCGCCTCTGTGAGGGGCACGGCTGAGCCACCGGATCGGACGAGGCTTCTTCGGCCACCGCCCTGTTCGAACGGGCGGCTTCCGCGTGGCGCCGAAAGTCCGTCTGGTGCAGCGTCGAATCTCAGCCCATCTGGATCGATGAGCCCGTACGCGAAATAGACCTCCCAGTCTATCTCCTCTTGCAGAGCTACCATGCGTTCGCGAAGTGCATCGGCCTCTCTCCAGCGATCAGTCAGCAGGGATGCAATGGTTCCTGGCGACGCTGTTCCCTGGTTCGCGGCGGCCTGGATGCGTGCCGCGGCTAGGCCTTCGGTTCGCTTGCGTGCGAGCCCGTCGAGTTCTCGCGCCAGTACGACCAGCCGTTCCCTTGGCAACGCGCGTGGAATTGGAAACTCCAGTAGTTGGGTTCCCGCGAACTCATATACTCCTCGCGCGGGGTCTGGATGGTGCCGCTGGCTTGCATGCGACTTTGGTTGGAACACCTGCTTCATCCAGAAGCAGGCGGTGGAGGAGTTGAGGAGGCCGAGGAGGGCGATGTGATCGTCCTCGGTGGCGCCGGCCGGGAGCTTGATCACCGGTGCGGACTGTTTGAAGACCTTGCCGCCGCGGTCCAGGACGAAGTGGTTGTGCGTGGCGACGAAGGCGAAGGCGATCGAGAACTGCGATTTGTAGCGCTCGCGCGCAAAGAAGCGATATTCGTACCAAGTGAGCCCCGACTCCTCAGGATACTTGCCGAACATCAACCTCATCTTGAGAGTAGTTCGGAGCGGCCACACGCGCCGAGCGAAGGTCGGCAAATCCTCCAACCCAAACGTACTGACGTTGTCGTCGCTCCGGTAGGGAAATGCGACGCAGGTCTCCGGGCAGCATTGCCAGTCACGAACGACTTCTCCGGTTCCGAACCCTTTGTGGGGAATGCCGTCTCGCAGGAAGGTGCTGCCGGCTCCGATGTACGCTTCGTCCTCACCGGTGATGGCCATGAACCCAATCGACTCGACCAAATCACCCAAGGTTTGCGTAGCAACAGAATCGAGTTGCGATTTCAGCTCGGACGCGCCACCGCCGCCGATAGACCACGGGTGCGTGGACAACACCGGTCTGGGAACTGAGGAGACGCTGACGAAGTCGCTCATGCTGCCCGGGCTATCGATCTGGGCGAGGATCGCTTGCCAGACCAGTCCGTTGGACGGATCGGGCGGTGTGGAAGGTTCTCCCCGGATGCCCATCACTAGCCGAACGTCGGTTGCCGTAGGTGCCCTGTGGCGACCAAGAAGGATCACAGTCGGCGTCCCGTGCCCGGGAATGTAAGCTCCGGACGTGTCGATGACGTGAGTAAGATCCAGCTTGGGGAATACTTGCTCGATTAGTTTCTTGCCGAACTCGCGCTTCATGAACGAGTTCGTGGTGATCATGCCGACGAAGCCGGTAGCTTGAGGCTGCTCTCCCGCAAGCGCGAGCTCGAAGAATCGTTCGGAGAATGGCACGCCGAGCGAGTACTTCATGTGGCAACTCTGGTACGCATTTCGATAGGCTTGATTGAGCGCCTTGTCCTTGACGGTGATGTAAGGGGGGTTACCGACTACCGCGTGGTATTGTCGACCCAAGATTCTACGCAGGGCTTCTACATCCTCGGTTTCGTAGACGTGGCGCAGAGGGTCCTGCCCGAGCAGCTTCGGCTGGAGGTTCATGGTTGCGAGGCCGAAGCGCTTGCCGTGCAGAAGTGAATCGCCCGTGGCGAGATGGATGCGGAAGCCTGGTGCGTCAGCGAGCCGCGCGATGGTGCTCAGCCGGAGCGCTGCCAGCAAGAGCCGAAAGCGCGCGATGGCGACCGCGAACGGGTTGAGATCCACCCCTGCGACCTGATCGAGAGCGCGCTGGGCGAGCTCGCGCGTGTTCGTTCCTGGTGCGTGCTTCTGGTGGAGCGCGAACAGGCGATGGAAGGCGCCGAGCAGGAAGTGTCCCGACCCGCACGTCGGGTCGATCAGCCGTACCTCCTGGTACCCGAAGGTGTCGATTGCTGGGGTGAGCGTGCGATCGAGGATGAACTCCTCGACGAACTCGGGGGTCTGGAGGAGCGCATATTTCTTCCGGGCCGCTTCCGAGAGATCCTGGTACAGGTCCCCGAGGAAGCGCGTGTTCCAGCTCGGATCGGTGAAGTCGTGCGCGATCTCCCCCGTTTCCGGAACGATGCGTTGGAAGAACGTCAGTATTCGCGTTGCACCGTCACCGGACGGGGCGAGCGCCCAGAGCGGGTTGTGCTTCTCGCCGAGCAGATCGCCGGCGGCGGGCAAGGTCGCAACCTCTCGGAACACGTCCTGGAGGTACTCGCGATCGGTCTCGGTCGGGTGGCGCTGGAAGTAGAGCTGTCGTTGATCGAGGGCGAGCTGGCGGCGGGGGCCAGGACCAGAGAGGTGGGGCGTCGGGAGCAGCTCGTTGTCTTCGAGGAAGCGGATGAAAACGCACGCGAGCACCCAGGCGACGGCGCTCTGCGTGATCTGCTCGCCGCGCCACATCTCGGAGCTTTCCGCGGTTCGTCCCGCCGCTCGCGCCGTCTCGTGCTCAGCGCGGAGGTGCGCCTCGGTCTTGGGGTCGGCGGCGATCCGTTCTGCGATGGCGGCTTCGAGGGCGGTGACTTCCTTCTGGAGATCGCGGAGGAGCGCGGAGCGGTCGATCATGTCGGCTGGCCTCGGTGGCGGTTCTCGATCCAGGGCTCGGGGATGCGGGCCCACTGGGCAGGGGTGATGACGGGAACCGCGACGCCGTCTAGCATCGGCATCTGGTGCTGCTCGTCAGACGGGATGAGGACCCAGAGGCCAGCCAGCCCTTCGCCTCGATTCGCGGCTTCGCGGAGACGCTCCAGCAGGTCGAGCTTCGCATAGCGCGCGAGGAGGCCGGGGTGGCAGAGCAAAACGGGGCCGGCGGCGGCCTTCACTTCCTCCTCGACGGCTGGTAGCGCGCGACCGACGACGCTCAAGAGCTTCCCCCAATCCGGGCCGGTTGGGCCGTCGAGGTCGGCTTTCAGCACCACGTCCCAGCGCGCCTTCATGCGCTCGACGGTCGTTCGCATGTGCCGGATGAGCATCTCGTCCAGATCGCAGCGCACCAGCGGAAACCGGCGGCCGATCTCCGCGGCGACCCGCTCTGCGTGGCGCGGGGCGGTGGTGAGGGCCAGGAAGCCTCCGGCGCGGGCGGCCCGCGTCAGCCGGTCCTCGAATGCCTGGGCCCGCTCGCTCTCGGGGTCTTTGTCGTCGATGGCGGCATGCGAGGTCGAGTAGCGGCCGAGGCTGGTGGTTCCCGTTGAGATGGACCCGATGTCGGGTGCCTTGAACCGATAGGCGCCGCGGCCGTCGCCAGCCTTGTCGTTCCATTCGAGGTCGCAGACCAGATTGGTGATGAGGGAATCGAGGACTGGGCGGTCGGGGAGCGACTCGGCCTCGGGGTATCGGGCTCGCACCCGCTGACGGATTTGATCGACGGTGAGCTCGCGGGCACCTAGTAGAGCGCCCTGCGCCAGCTTGACTGCGCGGTCGGCCGGCATGTCGCGGGGGTAAACTTCCTGGCGGCTCGAGAGCGCGGCGGTGTCAGACGCGGCGGTGGCGAGGCGGAGCACGCGGTCGTCGGAGAGCGTCGGCGCATTCGCAGGGATGCGAACGGCGCGCAGGGCTTCAAGGGCGCGATTGGGTGCCGGCAGCGGGTTCGTCGCTGCCAGCACGTCGGCCGCTCGCCCCAAAGCTTCGGCGTAGTCGGCGAGGGATTGGCCGTCGAGTCCCGCAGCCGGGTCGTCGGTGGCAATCAAGACGCGTGCACCCTTCCGGCGGAAGATCCACCGTGGGGTTTGGCGGGTCCGTTCGGCTTCGATAGCGGCGCGGGTGACGGCAGAGGCCAGGATGCTGCGTCGGGGCTCATCTTCGGTCGATCCGCGAAGCGCCAGTACGGCAGCGCAGAGCTCGGCGGCAGGCATTACGCCGCCGTGCTCGGAGAGCAGTGTCGCGATGTCGTCGCGGAGCGCATTCAGGGCGGCGTGCTTGGCCCAGCGTTCACGGGCTTTCGCCAGAACCTGACCGATCCTAGCCCGTGTAAGACCGAGCGCTTCGGCCACGTCGGTCTGGCTCGGCCAGCCGGGCTGGCTGTCGGGGGCGAGACCTAGGAAGACCTCGAGCTGCCGTCGGCTCGGATCGACGCGACCAGTTGCCCGATTCGGAATGAGCAAAGCGGCCAGGCGCTCGACGCCGTAGACGGTGATGTCATCATCGATCGGTTCGGATGATCGGGCCGACTTTCCACTGTCATCGGTGGCTTGCGTCTCCGTTGGGAGTCGCTTGCGAAGCTCGGTCAGCAGCGCCGCGATTTCGCGACGGGTCTTGGTCCCGATACCGGGCGTGCGGGTGATCTGCGCCATCGTGAGCGGCAGCAGGTCGCCAGCGTGCTGGGCACCACGGCGCTCGAGCGCATTCAGTGCTCGGGTACTGAGGCCGATGTCGCCGAGCGGGGTGGTGCGGGTGACGCGATCGAGTTGGAGATAGGTCGCCGCGTCTGCATCCGCATCGGCATCGTTTTCAGTCTGTTGGCCGCGGCGTTCCGTGCGTTCGAAGACTTGTCGCCACGCTTTCAGCATGTCTTCGGCGTTGTCGAAGCGCAGGGCGTGGTCGCGGCGGAAAGCCGTCTCGAAGAAGGCGGTCATCGCCTCGCGTACAGAGGCGTCGAACAGCTCGGGGTCGAGCGTGGCTTCGCAATCGAGCACCGCTGGATGACTGCGGTTGTCGCCCCAGACGGGGAATGTGCCCGTGGCCATCTCGTAGAGCGTCACCGCTGCGGCGTAGCGCTCGGCGTACGTGTCCCACCGCTTCGGTTTTCGCTCACCAAGAAAAGGGTCCAAATAGGGGCGCGTTCCTGCCTCGATCTTTTCGACCGGCGTCCGCGAGAGGGAGAAGTCGAACAGGACGAGCTCGAGACGGCTCCCCTTGCCGCTCTGCCGTACCCCGATGTTCTCCGGCTTGATGTCCCGATGCGGGATGCCCTGCTGCTCCAGGAAGTCCACGGCGCGGAGAAGCTGCTCGCCGAAACGCTCGAGTAGCTCGAGCTCGAGGCGGCCCTCCTCGCGCAGGCGCCGGGCGAGGGTCTTCTCGCCGGCGCGCTTCATCAAGATGCCGAGATGGTCGCCGATCTTCACGGTGCGAACGACTTCGACGATGTGCCGGTCCCGGAGCTTGGCCAGCACTTCCGCTTCGTCCCTCAGGCGGTCGTTCTGCTCGGGATTGATGGCGAGTTTGAGGACGTACTCGCTGCCGTCGCAGGTCACGAGATAGGCGACGGCGGTGCTGCCCCGGCCCAGTCGCTTCTCGACCACGATGCCACTTCCGAGCGAGTCGCCAGTGCGCGCCTCGAGGACGTTCGCCACCGTCTCGGGTGCCGGGGCGAGCAGTTCCTTTTCGGCGTCGGCCAGGTAGACGAGGAAGTCCTCGACGGAGTCGAGACGGTCGATCACCGCTGGTGCAGTGGCTGTCTGCACGAGGTCCTGCAGGGCAGGCGGGGCGCCATCCAGGGCGGCTGAAAGCTGCAGACCGTGATCATCGCGGAGCTTCTGTTGGAGCTCAGCAGGCCCAGCGGCAGGAGGGTTGCCGGTGAAAAGGAAGTAGGCGATCGCGCCCAGCGAGAAGACGTCGAGCTGCTCGCCGGTCGCGTGCTCGCTCGTCAGCGCCTCGGGCGCCACGTAGACGGTGCTCGCGTCCTCGATCAGCTGCTCGAGGTGATCGGTGGCGGTGAAACGGTCGCGCGTGTGACCGCTCGAGCGGATCTCGCGGGCAGCCGTCTGCCAGTTGAAAATCTGGAGCTCGGGCTCTGTGGCATCCGGGTTGCGGACGAGAATGCTCTGCGGGCTGAGCGCGCGGTGGGTGATCTTCTTGTCGTGCGCATACTGCAGCGCTTCGCCGAGCTGGCGCAGAAGGTTCAGTCGGTCGTTGAGCGACAGGCGGTGACCGTGCTGTCGGATGTAGTGGTCGAGTCGGACGGCCTTCGGGTCGCGCTCGAAGATGACCGCCGCCCCTTGGTCGAGGTCGCGAAACTCGTTGGCCTTGAGGATTCCGCGGTGCGAGATGCCTTCGAGGATCTGGAACTCGCGCAGGGCCGCGCGGCGGATCGTGTCGCGGTCGGCCGGGGTGGAAGCATTGCCGTAGGTGTAGATGCGCACGCGGCGGTTGACGTTCTCGAGCGAGACGTGGCGGCCGGACCAGTCCTGATAGCCGGGGCCCTCGAACAGGAGCTCGCCCCGCAGATAGTCGCCCACACGCCGGGATCGCTGGGATGGCGCGATGCCGGCTTCTTCCAGAGCGCGGGCGATCGCTTTCACCGTCGGCCGGTCCAGGCGGCGGCGCTGACGGGTGTCCTCGTCGAGCTCCGGCGGCCATTCCGTGAGGGCCGCGATGATGCCGCGACGGGGACCGTGCTCGGTGGTCTTCTCTCGGTCGCGGAGGAAGACGCTCTGGCGAGCGTGGTCGGGAAGGCGGTTCTTTAGATCCTTGTCGGAGCAGAAGACCAGAGGGGCAATGAACGGCAGCCGGATCTTCTTGGCCGCAGCCTGAACGCTGAGCAGGGTCTTCAGCCGCTTGCACTTCTTGTCGGCGAGCAGGAGTGGGTTGTCGTCGGTGTACGACCGGCCATCGGACGTCCAGACCCAGGTGCCCGCGTCCCCGGACAGCTCGCCGGGTCGGCTCTTGATTTCGACCAGGTAGAGGCCGGTGGGGGAGGCGACGAGGAGGTCGACCTCGTTCAGGGTGCCGTCGCGGCCGAGGAAGGTAAAATTAGACCAGGCGCGGTAGGGGTCGTGGTCGGGCAAACCCGCACGGACGAACTGGAGGGCTTCCAGCTCCCAGGGAAATTCTGAAGGGGTGATCTCCTTCCAACGGGGCGAGGCGGGATCCACGGAGAGGGCGGTTCAAGCGCGGACGGCCGGGGGGTGTCAATGCTCTTCGCCACTCTCAACGGGGGTCAGCGGCTAGCGCTGTTCCAGAATGAGACGTTGACGGATGCGACGAGTCCTGCAACGCGGTGGCGGGCATGCCAACCAGACGGAGGACGGCGGCTTCCGGCACCGTCACTGGCCACTACGTGTACATGTATCGCGACGCGAAAGGTTCCGTGGCCTACGTCGGCTATGGCGCCCAGGCTGCTCGCGCTTCCCAGCACCAAAGCGGATCGCACAACGCTGCTCTCGAAGCGCTGCTTGATGGCGATCGCTACAGCATCGAGATCGCCGGACCGTTCGACTCAGAGGAGATGGCCCGGGCCGTCGAGACGGCGCTCGTAGCGGTTGTGAAGCCCTCGTGCAACGTCGACCCTGGTCAGACCCGGTGGCGTTTCCGACCTCTCGGTGTGCCCGAACGGTTTGCGGATCGCCTGCTGCTGGCGCCGTTAGACCGTCCCGCACTCCGCAGGATGCAATCTGCTCTGCCGATGCTTCTCGTGCGTATCAGCGCGAAGCCATTCGACGACGAGCGCGTCGGCTATACACCGGAGCGACCGCCACCCGACGCGGAGATTCTCGAGCGCATGGACAGGTATTGGCTTCTTGGAGATGGTGTCGATCGCTGGGGGCGAGATGCGAACCAGTCACCGCGAACCCTTGTCGGGATCATCGGAAGACCCGGTGCGCAGATCATCATCGGTGCGGTCGCGATAGCGCGCCAAGGATGGCCTTCGACCGAACACGATGGTGCGTTCGTTGTCGTTCCTACCTCGAGGCCTGTTGACCTCGACGCCCACGGATTGAGGGGGCGTCGTCTGGATGCGACGCTCGGCGTGCGTTTCGGATCGTGGCCTCAGCAGACTTTCTGCCTCGTCGACAAGCGCGGCAAGATTCTTGGTGGCTGGCGCCGCCGTTGAGGCGGGGAGGTGACCAGATGCGAATCGTTGCATGGCTACGTGCCCTATTCCGTCGTCGTGAACCAGTTCCGGCCAAAAGTCTTGGATTGGTAGAACTGGTCGACGACCAGAAGCAATCTCAAGGTGCGCTTGTTTGCTATCCACGCAGTGAAGCGAAGCTCATCATAGATAGCTTCAAGCAGCGCGAGTTACAGGGAACCTCTAGCTTCGACGGAAACGTGGGAGCGGCACTTGCCGATGGGTTGGCCACGACGTCCCCCCTGATCGCGGCAGGGCTTTCGACGGGGCAGATGTTTCAGATCGTTGGTAGTCCGGCTGTCGCCGAGGGTCTACGGAACGGGACGCTCGCGATGATCCGTTCCGGGCCTGGCGTTCTCGGTTCAGTAACGTCCGCGGGAGGCGGACAGATCGTCGGCCAAGCGCGGTTCGTGCCGGTTTCGATGGCACCCGTCGTCGCGCCACTTGCGGCTTGGCAGGTGCTGCACGCGGTCGCCGGGACGTCGCAACTTGTCCGGATCAACCGCCGGCTCGATGTCATGCAGCGCAGTATCGAGCGGCTGCTGGTCCGACAGGAGGCTGCAATCCTTGGCGAAGTTCGGTCGGCTGCAGCGATATTGGACGACCTGCTGGCCGAGCACCGCCAGGTAGGGTCGTTCAGTACTGAAATGACCGTTCGGTTGGCGCTCGTGGAGCAAACTGTCGGATCACTTCTGCAAAGGAATCGTATTCTGGTTGAGGCATTCCGACAGAAGGCGGCTCGAGTTACTCGCGAAGGTGGGAAGGGCGGCGCAGCTGCGGCCGCAACGTTGATCACCGAGGAAGGCGCACAGGCACTCAACGACATGGACCTTTTGGTCGGCTTGATGCGATTGGATCTCGAGGTCGAACGGGCTCGGATACGACAAGCGCTCGAGATGTCCCCCCTGGATGTCCCACGCCGGTTCGCTGCTCTTCAGGAAAGGGTAGGGATCTACCAAGAAGTGCTGGCGGATCGCCTCTCGATTGGCCAGATCCAAGCACATGCGCGAGCGTGTGTTGATGAAATGAGTTGGTGGCAACGGAAAGTGTCAGCTCGGGGTATCGTACGCGCAGTTCGGGACGCCAATCAGTTGCAAGATGATGATGGGGGAGCGCGTGCTCTAGCTGTTGAGCCGAGTCTGGAGCCGAGACCCGACCTGATCATCTGGAGGGACGAGTCCGGGAGGAATCAAGCTCGCCTACTGTCAGTCATCAGTGGAGAGGATGACCTACCGACCGAGGCGCTTGGTGACGGTCGCGATCGCGGGGGTGCGGATCCAAGCGACCCGTTCTCGATCCAGGTTGCCATCGGAATACTCACCGAGGGCCATTGTCCAGATTGCGGTCAGCGCCTGTGGTGGAAAACCGGCAGCGGGGGCTTTCCGCATTGCGGCAAGGCGATGCCGATCGTGCATTCCCCATCGTCTGTATAGGGACGCGTATTCTCGACTGATCTGGGCATCGTAGCCTACTCAGAAACCTTGAACAGCAGGGAGGCGACAGAGCTGTGAGTAGCGCAAGGCAATGGTGAACAGTGAGGTGTGGGAGAAGAGATTTGAGGTCGGTTCGCCTGAGATTCTGTCCGAAGATCAGATCCGAGAATTGGCGACCATCCTCGGTCAGCCGTTGCAGGATGCGGTCGCACGGGAAGTTGCTGCTGAGGTGGAACTCTTAATTCCGCTTGCTCGCTCAATCGCCGCCGATGATCAGCGCAAGCCCTCTAAAGCTTCAGCATCGCGCCAGACCAAGACGCTTCTTAAGGCGGTCGATGAGTCGCTTTCGCGTGCAGCGCGTCTCGCTCCAAGTGCGCGTCTGGCCCTCGGCAGAACGCTTGCAAAGATGCTTGGAACTGAAGCGGGTGGAGCCGACATTCTTTCCCAGGGGCAGCTCGACGAGTTGGCGCCTGTGCTTGGCGTTCCTTCAGCGGATGATCGCACCCGAGAGGTTGCTGCAGAAATCGGGCGATTGATCCCGCTGGCGCGCGCGATGGCTGCCAATGAAGAAGCTATGCCCTCGAAGGCCGAGGCTTCCCGTTCCATCAAGCCGCTTCAGGGCGCGCTTGCTCACTCGGTGTCGCGGGCGGGACGTCTCGCTCCAGGTGCTCGCGTAGCTCTTGGCAGGACGCTGGCAAAAATGCTTCGTGAGCTCCCGCAGCTACAGCCGAGCGTGCTCGGGATGTCTGCGACACCTCAGGTGGCCGATTTCGCTTTCGATAGAGCGAAGCTGTACTGCCACGCCGTTGAGGCCACGCCCTCCTGTCGGACTGCACGTCCAGCCGCTCGAACACTCTTGCGCCTGCTTCGGGAAAGTCCGCCGGTAAGCCGCCGCGAGATAGTTGAGACGTACCGGATGGTGGATAGCCGCCGGGTCGAGGTGGGGGTTTTGCAGTACACCATGAATGCGCTCGTCTCACTGGATGCGGCCTGCCGTGGGTTTCAGCCGAGGGGCCGTCAACGTCCATCAGGATGGCTTGGCCTGTTGGTCGGCATGCTGGCGGCGACGTGGGAAATGAACGGCATCGCCCCGGCTTTTCACACTTGGGACGTCAAGAAGGACGGCTACGTGGGCGCATTTCGCGAGTTGGTGAGCTTCGCTGCGCGCATGATCCGGCCTGGAATCAGGGTTCCCGACGGAGCCATCAAGAAGGGCCTCGCGGTCCGACGAGAGGCGTACGCCAGGCCAGCTCGAAGAGGCGAAGGGCCACCACCACGACCTCGAACTTGAAATTGAGTCCTTAGACTCAAAGTCGCTCTCCTGCGCGAGCAGGACGCGACATGCGGCTACTCCGAGAGACAGAAGTCGCCAAACGGCTCGGTCTGGCGCCCGCTACGCTGCGAAAGTGGAGATGGGAAGGGCGTGGCCCTTCCTTTGTGCGCGTCGGCGGGGCGATTAGGTACGATCCCGCCGATCTGCGAGCGTTCATGGCGAAGGGGCGGCGGCCGTGACCAACCCCCTTGACCCTTCGTGGGCCTCGCCCTCTGTTCCACGGCCAACAGACTCCGACGTAGAGGCTGAACGATACTATGGGGAGGACATTCCCTATTTGTCCGAACGCGCCCTTACGATCGAGGAATGTCGGCTGACTGTTCAACTGGCTCAGCTCCACCCAACTGTCCCGACCTACGATGATGTTTTTGAATGGCTGGCCAAGCGGCGTGCCGCCATCGTCGGAGAGATTCATCGTCGGGCCAAGGAAGGAACGGTCCGGTGAGCGTTTTCTGGACCAACAGCGTGTGGACGCATTCCAGAGTGAGCGGGGCGGCGCTGTTGGTGCTCCTGGCGCTTGCTGACCACGCACAAGACGAAACCGGTGAAGCGTGGCCTTCGATCGCGCACCTTTCTCGGAAAACGCGGATGAATCAGCGCCGCGTTCAGCGGTGCCTCCGGCGGCTTGAGCAACTCGGGGAAATTCGGACCGTCCCACGATCCGGCCACAGCTCAATGTACTTCATGCAAGTCGGCTCTGATGACGCTCGAAGGGGTGACGTGGTGACCGCCCCTCGAAACGTCACCCCTGACGAGGATGCCGGGGGTGGGGGTGACACCGATGCCGGGGGAGGGGTGACAATGGTGCCACCCAGAATCATCAGTGAAACGTCATCTGAAACATCACGCACTCGCCCGACCAAGCGTGCGGTCGGCGCGGCAACAATTCGTGAAGCCCAAGTCGAAGCCATGGTCAGTGCCTACAATCGCCTGTGTCCTTCGTTGCCAAGATTGCGAGACATGACCTTCAAGCGGAGCACTAAGATCCGTACACGGCTTCGCGAGCATCCGCTGGAGTGGTGGGAGGATGTTTTCGTCAGAACCGAACGCTCGGCCTTCCTGACAGGGGGCGGTGATCGAGGCTGGCGAGCATCCCTTGATTGGCTCATCAGGAACGACACGCAGGCTGTCGAGGTCTTGGAGGGCAAGTATGACGACCCTGACCAGGCCGCGGACGAGCCACCCTACTCATCCTACTGATGGAGGGATTGTCATGGACCATCTCGACCTCGAACGTACGGTGCTCGGTACCGTGCTCGCCTTCGGCGCGCCGGCACTCGACTGCATTCCGGATCTCACGACCGACGACTTCTCGGCGCCTGTGCACCGCGAAATCTTCGCCGCCTGCGCGCGGCTTCAGGCAGATGGCCTTCCCGTCGATTTTCCTACCGTTGCGGCAGAGCTCGCTGGCAACAAGCCCGCGCTCGCGGTGCTCGACGGTCCGCCCTGGGACAATCTCGCGACTCTTGAGGGACATGCCGCCGAAATGCGCCGACTCGCCACCATTCGGGCGGTTGTCAGGCAGGCACAGGAAATCGTCGCGATCGGTCGAGGACTCGCTGGCGGCGCATCTGCGACGTTGTCCAAGCTGGAGCGCTGCATTTCTCGCCTCACCGCCGTCGCGGCGGCACGCGACGCGTCGGTCGTCTCGATCGGGCAGATTGCCGCTGACTACCTCGCGCTCGTCGACCGCGTCGGCGCAGGGGAGCCGCCACCGGAGCGGGTGGGGACGGGTCTCGACGATCTCGACCGCCTGATTGGTGGCGGTTTCGAGGCGGGGGCTCTGGCCGTCGTGGCGGGCACGACCTCCAGTGGGAAGAGCTCGCTCGCGGGACAGATTGCGACCTACGCCGCGAGCCGCACGCCGGCGGTCCCCGTAGCATTCATCACGAGCGAGATGACGCATGTCCAGATGCTGGCACGATTGGTCGCCGCGGAGTGTGGGGTTCCGGTCGCGACCATTCTGTCGCCACGCGAGTCAGCGGCCCACCGCGACGAGATTCGCCAGATCGGACGACTCCCGATCTGGTTTCAGCGCGTGTTTCCTCCAAACCTGGATCAAACGCAGGCAACGATCCGGTACCTCGTCCGCCATCAAGGCGCGCGACTGGCCGTGATCGATTACGTGCAGCGGCTCGTCTCGCTCGACGATGATTCGCAAGAACGCGAGACCGCGCGGGTCATCGCCGCTGCGAAGAATCTCGCATTGGAGCTGGGGATTGTGGTGGTCGCCTGCGCGCAGGTGAATCGACAGTCGGCAACCCGGAAAGACATACGTCCGAAGCTCTCCGATCTCCGGGGATCAGGGCGTCTCGAACAAGAGGGGGACTATGTCCTCTTCGTTCACCGTCCGGAACTCTACGGAAAGAAGGATCCGCCCATGATCATCGTCGCGAAGAACCGCAACGGCCCGCGTGGCCGAGTCGAAGTGCGCTGGGAAGGTGACGCGTGCCGTTTCGCGGCCGCGGAGGAATGATTGGTATCGCGCGATGCTGATCGAGCGGGTCGGCGGCCGTGGCGGACTCGTATCTGGGAAGGGCCGTAGTCGATGCGGCCCCTCCGCTTGGGCAGCTCAGTCAGTGCGCCCTCGACCCAGCGGCGGCGACGATCGTCGACTTTCGCGGCGTTGATCACAAGCAATCAATAGGAGGAGGCAATATGCAAAGCACGCAATTTCCGGAGCGCGAATATACTGTCGACTATCGGACTGGGGATACGGTGTGTTCGGACGATATCCCTCCGCACGACTCCCGGCGGGAGCACCCTGCGACGCCCGAAGAGGCTGCGATCTACGGCGTGGAGCGGCTGCTCGATAGATGCGGCCCAGACGCTTTTGCGGTCGATGTCACCGATGAAGAGGGCATTACGCACCGTTTCGACGTCTACCGTTGGCACGGCAAGTGGTGCTGCGATCGGCGTGACGCGCCGGAAGACGTCGACGCCGACTCCGGCGGAGCTGCGTAGTGGCGGAGTAACAGTAACACCGCCGAAGTCGCGCTGATGACGACAACTCCGATCGCGAACTCGCTCCGACTCATGGCCGACCGGCCGGCCGATGGCTTCGGTACGGTCGAGGCGTTCGCCGGAGATGTGGCGAGCTACCTGACCGATCGCGAAGTGGCGCGACGTCTCCGCCTTGCGCCAAAAACCCTGCGGAACAAGGTCGCCGCGGGGATCTTCCGCGAAGGCGAGCATTTCTTCCGGCCGCCCGGCATGACTCGGCGCTGGAAGTGGTCGGCGGTCGTCGCATGGGTCGAGGGGTCGCGCCACGACACGATGTCGACGGATGTGATACGCCTTGCGCGCTCCAGCGTGCTGCGTGGCTAGGACGTTCGATGGGTGTACGAGTCCGACCGAACCGCAACGGCTTCCTAGGCTTCCAGACCTACTTTCGGGGGCGTCGACTCCCGTGGGTGGGCACGAAGTGCCGGGCCGACGGTCCCGCGCACGAACGGCGTGAGCTCGAGGCGAAGGCGGTGCTTGTCGAGGCCGACCTCGAGCGTGGGAAGCCTTTTTTTCAAGCGCTGCTCGATCACCTTGGTGATTGCCCGCCGCAGTTGTTGCCGAGGATCGCGCCGGTCGCCCCGAAGGCGATGACCGTCGGCGAGTACTACGACACCATCTGGATCAAGCGGCAGGTCGTCCCGGCCGTCCGGCCGTCGGCGGCGAAACGCCGCCGCTGGACGTTCGCATCGACGATCCTTCCCGTCTGGCGCGACGTGCCGCTGACCGCGATCACGCCGGCCGCGCTGCTCGACTTCCGCGGAAGGCTCTTCGAGCGCAAGGTCCGCGATCGGCCGATCAGCATCAAGACCGTGCGGAACATCATCGACTGGCATCTTCGTGCGCTCTACCGGGAAGCGCGTGACATCGATCACCTTGTGACGGGCGATCCGTTCGCCGAGCTCCGCTGGCCGAAAGCTCCGCGGAAGAAGCCGGATCCGTTCAACGAGGCGGAGCGCAATCAGATCCTGGCGTTCTTCGCGCGTAAGCGGCCGCACTGGTACGCCTTCGTCTACTTCCAGTTCTGGACCGGCTGCCGCCCGAGCGAGACCGCCGCGCTCCGCGCGAGCGACGTGGACCTCACGCTCGGCACTGTCTCGATCACGAAGAGCCGGGACGAGCAGCACGAGTCGGCGCCCAAGACCGAAGGCTCGGTCCGCGAGCTCAAGCTCCTCCCAAACGTGCTCGAGGTGCTGCGCGCGATGCCCAAGCTGCTCCACGCGGACGAGGACACCTACTTCTTCCGCAACCCCGACGGCGGGCCGATCACGACCGCATGGTGGCCGAAGAAGTCCTGGTACCCGGTGCTCCGCGCGCTCGAGGTCCGGCCTCGGAAGTTCTACGCGACCCGCCACACCTTCATCTCGGTCGCGCTCTCGAAGGGCTGCAACTTGAAGTGGGTCGCCGAGTACTGCGGAACCTCGGTCGAGATGATCGAGAAGAGCTACGGGAAGTTCATCGCCGACGACGGCGCGGCCCCGTTGATCCGGTCACTCGAGGGGGCGAAAACTCATACCTTACTCATACCCTTGGTGGTTTCCGCGGCTAACTCTGCGGAGAAACAAGTGGTCCCAGGGGGAATCGAACCCCCGTTTGCGACGTGAGAGGCCGCCGTCCTAACCGCTAGACGATGGGACCGAGGTGGAACGCGTGTGACCGTGGTGCGGTGCTGCCGTGCAGAGCTGAGGAG